>JGI24891J29808_1000087_pt1 | contig 120321 bp, 122 predicted proteins | sample FreactcultuFSWF8_FD_29808 | JGI IMG/M metagenome (IMG submission 29808) | reverse complement strand
GAACCCCCGACCTCCTCGGATCTAGACTGACACGGCGTTGAGTAACAACGAATGACTGCGCACGTGTTAAGACCACGGGTGTGTTAACCACTACACTACCATGGCTTTTTGCTTGTTGAAAGGATCCTAAAGTATTTCGTATATAAAGGTTACGATGGGGAAAGAGGCAGCAGCGAGTTTGGTGGCGGTAACGATGCGTGATTGAGCAAGTTTGGTGAGTCAGCGGGCTTTGGGCTTCTGGAGAGACAAGGTACGGAATGGGCCGTGAAGGATGAAATGATGTACTTCCATGAACCGACCGTCTCAAGTGGTGGCGAAAGTCTGACATAGCTTCTTATGCGACGACCAGTGGGCCTTTTGGCATTTCTTGCTGCAGTAATGCTGCTTCGAACACTTCTTGCATACAGAAAGGGAGCTCTCTTTGGTCTCCTCAATACCACAGTTCCCGCATATGGGTAGTCCATCAAGATCGTCATGTATGCTTTGGGCGAAGGGTGAGGTCAAGGTATAGGCGGTCAACAGTCTGTCGCGTACGGTGCTACTGGTGTCCTCATCGCCTGTGTCGTTGGCCGGGCTGTCCTTGGTCTTGTTGGATTCCCTCACGGCTTGTGCCCAGACATTGCCGCTGGACCGGTAGAAGGGATCTTCGCAAACCAATCTGTGCTGGGGGCGATGGGCAAGTTCACTTCAAGTGTGGTCAGCATCTTGTCATGTCGTTCTTCAGGATGCACAAAAGATACCATTTGCGACTGCAATAACGCCTCTGACCGCACTGGAACAAGGCTGACAAGGCGAGCCATCTTCTCTTTTCTTCTTGCCACAACGACCACAAGCGTCGTGGGGATGCTCGTTGTCGCCGGCGGCAACACACTTTAGCATAGGACCAAGGATTTGTCTCATCATCATCTTGAGCATAGGATCCGTCGTAACATCGGTCATGATGAAGGACTCGCCGATATCACCCCATACAGAGTTTGTGGCCCAGTCGTCTGAGTTGGTACCGATGGGTTGAGGCTTTGCGCGGAAATTGTAGGGGGTGCCATCAACGTAGACGTTGAGAGCGTGGCGGAGTTGTACTTGAGCATTGCGGGAGAAGCCGACGATTGTGTGAAGTTCTTCCATAGACAGGCGCAGGTCGCTACGGAGTCTACAGCCAAGCTGCATCATGACTGCACCGAGCAAGCAGAGACGATAGCCGGCACATCTGCTGGGAGGCCAGGTCCACATCTTGTCTTTGTCCTGAGTTGTGTTCTCGGTGCTAAGGCCCATGGGCAGACGACCTTCGAGCATCCTGTCCAGAGCTCCGTGGTCGAGTTTCTCGCGATAGCTTTCAACGTTCGAAGGGAAGAGGAAGTTCTCAGGACCTTTTGCAAAACCGGACTCTCTGGTAAGCTCTCGAACGATGGCTTCGTCGGCCGCGTTCTCAAAAAGGCCTGTGCCCCATTTCTCGATCTGTTCAACTTCCTTGGTGCTGCGCATCTTTGAATTGTTTAGGATGATCGGGGTCGTTGTCTGCCTACCAAGTCTTGTGTTGTTGAGAACAGCAGAGATGCTTGAGAAATTGAGAACAAGTGCTGCGCGCCAAGTGATAGCGACAAGACGAAGCTGCAGGAAGCCGCGACCAAGCGAAACTCGCAGAGACGAGCCCAAGGCAGACGCGCCCCGACCCTTTCACTAGAGAATGCTTCGACTGGCCGCAATGCAGGAATAGCGAAGACATGATCTGTGCCATTGGTCCTCTCTTTTCAATGTGCGATGCGTCCTTCAAGCGCGCAGACTTCCACAAAGAACCACATCATCACCTAGTTGCTGCCACTTTGTCTTCCTGAGCCGAGCAACTGGAAGACTGCTACCTTCTGTTCTAGGTGGAGACACCACAACACCGCCCTGGCCCAGCCAAGTAGGCGCGATAGTCACAATCACAGAGCTGATATGTTCCGCGTTCTCTGCCGACAGCAAAGAGTTGATAATCACGCCACCGCCTTCAACCATGATGCTTCCAATACCTCTCGTACCGATTGCTCGTAGCATATCGAGCCAAGTCATTGAAGGCCTCTCTTCTGACGCTCCAGTGAGTGACCCGAGAACAATGTAACATCCACCCACCTCTTCCAATAACCTGGCATTTTCCGAATCTGGTGTCTTTGTGGTCAGGATCCATGGCGCTTTGCCTCGTCCTTCTTTGGCAAGCTTCAGGATTTTGGTCTCAGAAGTCAGTTGCCATCTTCCAAGAGGATCAACAACAACAGGTCTTGGCTGTCCAACCAACCCTTCCCCTCCATAACCACCGACACCTTGAATCCTGCAATTCAAACTGGGATTGTCTGCGATTGCCGTACCAACACCGACCATGATGGCATCATGTCTGCAGCGAAGGTAGTGTGTCATGGCTTTCGATTGTGGACCCGACAAAGCTGTTTGCACACCAGGAGCCAGAGACAAAGCCGAATCAAGCGATGTCGCGAAAGTGAGTGTGACGAAAGGCACACCTGCATTTTTCACTTGACGGTCAGGTGGAGGTAGATAGGGTTCCAGGAACACCCGGTCACTCTCAGGATAGAGCAGCTCTCCGCGGCTTGCCATGATGTGCATTGTTGAAATGTGTGGTGATAAAGAGAGCTTGGTCAGATCGACGCATCTCTTTGTGCTGGAAGCCTCGGCTGGCCAAAAGTCTTGGCCCGAACATTTTTCAAGCTTTCTTGTGACCCTGTCCGTCCAAAAGCCTCCAACTCCAAGGCATCCAAGACGTCTGCTCCTACATCAACACCAGTCTCTGATCTCCAACTCCACAATACAATCTCACTGGCGTACTGCAGTGCAACGTCGGAGAGTATTCACCATCCAAGTCGCTACCGTCGATCGCCTAGTGTTATTTTTCTTCTGGTCACATGCCTTATGCAAGCTCGTTACTCCGCTCTACCTCCGCCATGTCGTCGATCTTCCAAAACTCTGATTCGTCGCCATTGAGCCATGCTTCTCATATGCCTATAATATGAGCTCCTGACTCAAGTCATTCGCTGCGAAATTAAAGTGCCTCAGGAGAAGACGGCACCTCATTCCTAACAAGATGCCGTCACTTGGCACTCGAGACCGCTACTTCGGGATAAGCTCTTTTCCCCGGTCCACAAGCATTCGTCCGAGACTTTGCCCTCTCTCAAGCAATGGATCAGAAGATGCATCACAATCTCTGCTGCTGTACTTCGACTGCTGAGACCTTTAGTCAAGACTCAAGACATCATATGAGCAAATCAGTCGCCAATTCCCTGGCGTTGCTTTTCCATGGTAGGCGGTCTAGCTTGGCAGCTACACAACACGACAGCGCCGGATGACAGCACATAAGTATGACCGTTGAATATGCGAAAAGAACTAATTGGACAATACATTCCGCATGCTCCCTCTTGATCATGCCCTATGCCGATCTTCTACACTCATCTGCATACCATTCTTTGTTAGTATTGAAGATTGGTTCAAAAAGACGGGGTTGCCCTCATTGTTAACACCAATCCTCATCACTTTGCATTGTTACCATCATCACATTGAGACAAAATGCTGTCTCTGGCATCCCTGACCTTGTTTGCGTCTACTGTCTTAGCGCAGTCATCCTTCTCACCAACAAGACCACCAGCAATTCCTCTTGCCGTCTCCAACCCATACCTCAACGCATGGCAGCAAGCAGGTAGCGACGGAGGTAATGGAGGATATGTATGCAATGCATGGGCTAGCGTAGCTACTTGCACTAACACCTAGCAGCTTGCCGGTCAATGGCCAAGGTTTTGGGCGTAGGTCTCATGATCATGTAACCCTTTGACCATTCACTGACCCCATGCAGAGGCCAAGTCACTGGCTGGACAGGTAAGATGGCCGTTACTACATTTGTAGTAAGACACTGACAAGTCCAAGGTCTCATCAAGGTAGACGGAGGTGCCGCAGTCACATGGATGGGTGCTCCGAACGGTCCTGCTGTGGCCACTCAGAACAGCTTCGAGTACACTTCAACAAAATCTGTCTTTTCGCTGTCGGTCGACGGCAAAGTCGGGTTGAATGTGACCTTCTTATCTCCTGTCGAGCCTACGGACCTCAAACGCCAATCGATACCCGCCTCTTACATGAATGTTGAGGTCTTCTCCATTGATGGCGCTGACCATAAGGTCCAACTGTACTCGGATGTGTCTGCAGAATGGGCATCCGGAGATAGGTCTGCCGTTGCAGAGTGGGACTTTGGTAGCATCAAGTCGGCTTCTTCGAAACGTGCTGAGTCAGCAAGTGGATATTCAACATTGCAAACAGTCACTGTTCCTGCTTCCTCGGCGGCCTCATCTGACGCCTCATCGACTGTGGAGATATCTTCTGCAATCGAGGCTACGACTGCAGCATCCGTCTCGGCATCTGCCACTGCTACCGGAGTTGCGCAAGCTAACAGCATTACTTACCATCGCTTCTATCGTCAAGAACAGCAAGTCTTCGTCGAGAACTCGGATCAGGCAAGCTGGGGAAATTGGATCTATGCATGCAGCCACGAAGGCTTGACTTACTCGAACGGCGGTGTTGATACGGATGTGCGTGGAGCTTTCATCAACAATGGTGTTCTTGACAATGACTTGAACACGAATTACCGAGCAATCAGCAATCAGTGGCCCGTGTTTGCCTTTGCTCTTGACTTTGGCTCTGTTGGGAGCACTCCTCAGTCAGCCTTGTTCACTTTGACCCTGGCGCAGAACGAAGCCATTCAATTCGAGTATGATACCAACAAAGTTCAGCAACTGCCTCCGCTCTGGACGAGCTATTTTACCAGCGAGCTTGACCTTGTCTCATTCTTCTACAACGACTGGAGCAACGCTCAGACGAGCGCTGCCAGTATTGACACAAAGGTCGCTACGGACTCTCTTGCAAATGCGGGACAGGATTACCTGACCATCACCAGTCTTGCTGTCCGTCAAGTGTTCGCCACTACTCAGCTCGCCGGTACTACGAAGTCGTATCATCTGTTCATGAAAGAGATCAGCAGTAATGGTGACATGCAAACCGTTGATGTCATCTTCCCTGCCTTCCCCATCTTCCTCTACTTCAACCCGGACTTGGGTCGCCTGCTGCTTGAACCACTGTTCATCAATCAAGAAGCTGGCAACTGGCCAGCTGCATATGCGATTCACGATTTGGGTGTCTTTCCCAATGCAACCGGCCACAATGACGGTAACGCCGAAAATCAACCTCTCGAGGAATGCGGCAACATGATCATCATGGCTCTTGCAGTCGCTCAAAAAGTCAGCGGCGGCACTGCGTACCTCAATCAACACTACGAGATTCTCAAGCAATGGAACGACTACCTCGTCATCGACTCGCTCATCCCCTCAAACCAAATCTCCACCGATGACTTTGCAGGCTCATTGGCTAATCAAACCAATCTCGCACTCAAAGGCATAATTGGTATCGAAGCCATGGCTGTGATCGCAAACCTCACGGGCCACACTGCCGATGCCGAGAACTTCACCTTCATTGCTCACGATTATATTACCAAGTGGCAAGGATTGGGAATCGCTCCAGCTACGAATGGCTCCCTGGCTCACACAACATTGGCATATGGTATGCCTGAGACCCATGGCTTGCTTTATAACCTCTACGCCGATACTTGGGTTGGCACGAACATCGTCCCTCGCAGCGTCTATGAGATGCAATCATCTTTCTACCCAACAGTAGCCATGCAATATGGCGGTATGATCATAATCGCTCCCTCTCCTTCTTAACCTCTCACTGACAACTCTCCTTCATAGTCCCGCTAGATACCCGCCACACCTACACAAAACTGGACTGGGAGATATTTGTCGCCTCTATCGCATCTCCCTCGACTAAGAGCATGTTCATTTCGAAAATCGCAGATTGGATTGGCAAGACCACGACCAACAGGCCATTCACGGATTTGTATGAGACTGAGAGTGGGGATTATCCTGGAGGTATCAATTTTGCTGCTAGGCCTGTCATGGGGGCTGTGTTTGCTCCTTTGTTGGTAGGGCAGGGTCCGTTGGGATGATGTGGAGGGGAAGTATATGAAAAGGGTAAGGAGTGGTGAGAAGGGGGAGGAGGAGGAGGAATTCATCGTTCGGATGAGTGACGAATATCTAACGATTTCATGTTGCATTAACGTAGCAAAGATGGAATTGCGAGAAAGCACAAAGCCTTTTTTATTTCGAAGAGGATAATTGATCGCTAGGAATACGAATGGGGCTCGCTTTCTTTGGAACTCCTCTTGAGCTACAGACATATCTTCTGTTTTTATAGTCGTCTTTTCAAACTTTTACATTGCACTAAGAATATGGATGATGCTCGCTTTTTCTGGTAGTATTTACTATTAGATTGTCATTGCTTGCATTATCACAAGTACTTTCCTTGTATCTTCCTCATCCAAGGAGATATCGATGCTCCACTTCTTTGTTAAAGAACGGTTTCTGGAATCAGAGGAGCGGCTGATCTGAGACCGATTACGCCTGTTGACAACGCTTCATCTTATACGTGTATTGGAAGAAGCTACAGTGTCGCTTGCTATCCTTTCAAAATTCGTGCATCTTCCTCCTATGTTCTGGCGAATCTTTCATGTCATGTATTTCAGTGATGGGAAGGAGTCGAGACGATAAGAAACCGAGCCGGGTCACGATAGCTTCTGCTTTTACCTCTGCGTAAATCTGTTTGCTCGCGGATTTGCTATAAAGCTTGTCCTCGAGTGTGTATAGATTGTCCACACCGCAGTGTTCCTGTTGCTGTCCATCCTTTCTTGGCTCCGAGCAGTGAAACGTGTGTAAATCAGCCAGTTTATTATGCGCTTACGGGAAGGAGAGATGGAGGGGAGGCGAGAAGGAGGGGAACGAGTCCATCAGATCAGTGATCCTCTTGCGGGACCTAGTTTCCCCAGTCACTAGCGCTGGAAAATCTTAGTATAGGATTCTAGGGATAATTAGGGTGATGGTAGGGTTAGGAGGGGGTGTGAAGACTCACTAACCTGCTTGCCTTTCTTCCGCTGTCTGTATGCCCATGAAGAGTTTCTCGACACAGTCACTTCGAATCTTCTGTTCGTATGCCTTCAAGCGTAGATGAAGGATCATACAATGGATGCAACATTAATCCGTCTTACGTGTGCGTGCACAACATGGACAGTGAATGTCCGATTAACAGAAGGAGATTATCATTATCAGTACCCATCATACCACTTCCACACCATATCCAGAAGACCAATCACTTCGCAAACCCAGCTTGCTTGCCAAACCACCCAACAATCTGCGCAGCAGCCGTACACCCCGTAAACAAAATCAACAACCCATACCCACTAACCCAAGCAAACCCCCCTCGACCACTCCAGCCATCAGCATCAACAAGCGCACCACTCAGCGGCCCCGAAATTACAGAACCCAACCCTTTCCCAGCCGCAAAAAGCGTAACCACCATTCCCGTCTCTACATTTGGGCATTTGTGTTTCAAGGGGGCAATGACGCCTGCCCAGGTGGATGCAAACCCGCCGGCGAAAATACCGTATAAGATGGCAAAGATGTATAACATAGGTGCGTAGATTGCGAAACCCCAAAAGAGGAAGATGGAGATTAAGGTGCCGAGGATACAGATGTTTACGCCTGTGGTGACGTGATAGCGGTCGACGAACCATCCTGCAATGACCGAGCCCAGCATAGTAGAGACATTTGTCAAGGAAACGGCGATGGTGCCGGCGATAGGTTTGAGCCCTACAGCGCGAGCGAAAGAAGGCATATAGTAAGTCGGTAGGAAGTAGCCCAATCCTTGAATGATGTTGCCAGAAAGGAAAATCCAGAAAGCTGGGTCTTTGAGAAAACCGATCTCGACTTTTTGAGGGCCGGTGGAGGCGTGATGGGTGGGTAGTCGACCTTTGAGGAAAAACATTGCGGGCGTGGCGAGAATGATACTGGTGACTGCCCATACGCGAAGTGCTGTGCGAAAGCCATATTCGGATAAAATCCATTGCATAGTCAGAGGCAGTGCGAGACCGGCTGCACCGCCTCCCGCCCAGACGATTCCATAAGCAGTACCTCTGCGAGCGAAAAACCATTCGTCGAGGTACAGGAAGGCTGGGAAGTAATGTGCCGCACCGCCTATACCGTACAAGATGCCTTGAGTAGCTAGAAGCTGAAATGGTGTCGTGGCAAAGGAGGCACCGATCAAGGAAGCAATGATCACGACAAACCCTGCGATAACGCTTGTTTTGCGAAAGCGCGGCCAGCGTCGGCAGACGGAGTATACGATTGGAGCTCCGAAGTACATGATGCCCTGCAGAAGTCATTGGCATGTGTCCGTACTTCCGAAGAGGAGGCCATGATCTTACAGTCGTCGTAGTTCCAATAGCAGGAAGCAATGAATTGTTTCCCTCAAACTCGGGCAAGCGACTATAGTGGTCTTGAAAGACACCATAGGCGAAAGGGAAGCCTGCAAATTTAGCAGATGCATCAATACGTCCATTCGCATAGATCTGCCTCACCCCACGTAAGAGCTTCAATGAAGAAGCAAGATACAAGCACCATCCAAGCATCTTTACCTCCATCCGCGGGTGGAAGCGAGAATGAATTTTGATGCAAAGACATCCGCTCTACTGGAGCCGAATAGCTGGTCAGCTCGATAGCATCGTCTTCGACATCGTGTGAAGTATGCACTGGGGCCGCAACAACCGTGGACTGCTTCGCAGATGCAGCCATGGGCAAAGAAGTGTAGATGAGGAATCTACAGTGAAAGTGCACGGCTCGAGAGTAAGCGTATATCCTTATGTCTTGCCACATTTTGGTTGGTATCGGTAAGCTCGAGGTTAGATTTTCCCGTCGGGGATATGACTTGTTGGGGCGGAACCGACAGTTTTCCGCCCGCAAAACATTGTGCTGGAGCGGATGCCCCAAATAAGAACCATTACCCCACTGGCTGGTAATGAATAGCTAGCGTAAGCGCACACACTCTCCGCTGTATCTAGTTACCTCTCTAGATGGAAGTAATGAGGTTTTTTCTGCTACAACTGCAGAGCAGTTGATCCGAGTCGCCTGCCAGTCAGGGACCAGGATTCCAGCAGCGGGCCACTAAGTTCTACAAGACAGTCGCCCGAGAGACAAACAGCACTCGCATTGCGACGCAGTTCAACGACATCGACAGACTCGCGAGAATGGTGGCTACTGTCCAGTAAGATCCATGCGCGGGCCAGCTTGTCTTGGCCAAGATAGACAGAACGCTAGACTTCAGAGCAGTAGACAGGTCCATGATACACCAAGAACCAAATGCAGTTCCGGTCGCGCTTCCAATCATGACTTTGGATTGATGGTCGTGGAGATTATGGACCAGAGTTTTGCATCATAGACCTCGTCCTCGCCTTTGTCGGCTGATTGTTGATCCTTCACTCTAGTATGCAGTGACATGGAGGAGCCCAGAGCATAGCATACATGGTCCAGTATATCCACGTGTTGGGGTGCGATGCTCCTATGCGAGTCCAAGATATAGTCCGATGTCCGAGCTTGACCAGATCCGAGTCTGTCGGATGACACAGTGGCTATCGTCTCTCCAGCAGTTTTCTGTCGTATGTAAATTCCACTGTTCGCATCAAACAATGCTTCAATACCTCTGCAGACAAAGGCGCAAGTCATTCACACATCGGTCTCACCAGTTCCTTGTCTCACCTCACCTCCCGGCTCCCCATACCCTCAGCTTCATCAAGCCACCATTATCCATTCACCACATCAAATCACTCACCAAAGGCTTGCCAAAAGCTTGTCCATCTCTCAAATTGCTTGTCTCTGTCTCCTCAGCGCTCACCCCGTTTTCAACCGGAAACCGTAAAACCGGCAATAGATGCCCTTGACCGTGCTCAACTCCTTATCTCACACAGTCAGACGGCAAAATGCCAAGGAAGCTGACTCGGAGAGGCAAGGCATTTTGCCGTCTAAGAACGTTGTGCGCTTTTCGAGGGCCAGTAACAACAAAAACTCGACATCAAATATTATTTGCTGATATTTTAATAGTAGCAATTTTGCTATATAGCTAGCCTACTCGAGAGCTATATTATTGCTTGGATTAGCTAAAAATTCGATGTTTAGGCGACTTTTTAATCGATGTAAGTTTTTCGTCGACGTCGTGCGCCCGGTAAGTATTTTTTCTTTGTTCTTCTTTTTTTACAACTTTCTCTATTTCTTTCTTTCTAATTTATACGGTAAGATCTATATGTTTTCTCTATCTTTTGTTAAGAACCCTAGTAAAATACTGTTGTTGTTGCGACTTTTTAATTGTTTCTAGAAATTTAAGACGTCGTGCGCCCGGCAAATCTTATACCAAAATCTCAAAATTCTGCTTTTTGCTAATTATATAACAACCAGCTATATAATAGCAAACCAAATCATATACAGAGGATCCTTATAGTATAAAGAACAAGCTCCTAGATTTTTGCTATATGATACCCTACCGTCGTGGAGATATAGCTAGTTTTACTCGGATTGCTAGAAAATCGACTTGTCACTGGGTGTTTTTAGTTTTCCTCTATCAACTCTACTAATAGTAATAGGGGCGAGGTGCAAGTAGTCTTAGATTATAAAGCGAAGTTTTGCGCACAAATTCATTAGAGGGAATTCTTGATTTCCTTCTAGTTCTAGAGATATTGCTATTTAAATTGGCTAAAAAGTAGTATAGATGTGTGTCTGCCACCAAAATTTTTCACAACGATCTTAGACGCATCTTCATTACTCGATGACGTAAGCCAAGCGCTATGCCATTTTAAGTAAGCGTGAAGATGCGTCTGACTTGTGAGATAACTCAACTCCGAGCTATACTCCGCGGGGGAAGAGCTGAAACAGATGGAGGATCTGGACCTCTTGCCATGTCCGCAAGCAGAACTGCAATATTTCTGTAATTTGCAATTCTCGTCGTGGAGGTTTGGAGAAATGGTAAGAACGATGGAGCAGCAACACCTGCCGATCTGGGGTGGATTGTTTGTGCACGCGCCCATGCCATCCCCGAGTTTCACCCAACGAGCACGCGACAGCCCCGGCGACGGGGTCCGTCGTCGAAAATCAGAGACCGATTTTCAGAATCGATTTTCGGAAGAGGGACACGTCGGTTTTCATGCAAGGCGTGCGCGAGGCAAAGGAAAGATTTTGCATGCATGCAAGCGGACATGTCAAGCCCTTGTCAGCAGACACAGCAAAACACAATCACAGGCTGGCGATTGCGCGGCCTACAAAAGCTACGTATACAGGGCTTTTTGCGGGTAGAAGATGCCGGTGGCGTTTTTCTGTCGGTTGCCCTTTCTGCTACACCATCGAAACTTTGAGTTTGGTCAAAACATTGCGATATGGAAGAAATAGACAAGCGAGATGTAGAGGAGATTAGTCTTTTGTATGTTCATGATGCTGTGCTAATTCTATGCAAAGCAGAGAAAGACGCGATGCAAAATACAATAATGCTATCGACATTTGCGTCATGTGGTATCGTGGTGTAGAAGAAAAACAAGCAGCAGATGCAATGCTTTGCGATGTAAAACAAGATATCCCAAACGCCATCGCTGGAAAAGCGCAATTCGTTAATGCTCAAGGTGAGCGTGTATGTGCAGCGCGAAAGAGAAATACACAATTATCGTCATGAAACCAGATCGGAAGGGTGAGTTATCGGTCTGTTGAGTCGAGGGCTCCCTTGGATCGCGGATGCAGGAACTCTGTTTGCTTCCGATACTGGTCTCGTTGCACCTGTGAGATGGCCACCATTCTTTGCGTAGACGACCTTGTGTTTGGGCCTGCCACCACCAGTCGTTGCGCCTTGAAGAGCTTGGTTGCTATCACAAAAGAAATGTTAGGAATGATTCAAGAGCCTTGAAGTTGTTGTTGCCTGTTTTGTTTATAAGCCCCTGCCTTGCCTGGCATACGATAGGGGTTTGGAAAACAAAAGAGAGTTGGGGTGTGAACTTACGTGAGAGGAATCCATTCCATCTTGTCCTCGTCGAAGTGGTGGTTCTCAAAAGTGGTCTTCACAAGTGCCTTTGTGCCGTACTCCTCAGCCAGAAGATCGGTGTAGGCGTATGGAACCTTCACAGGAGTATCCTCAAACACACTTTCACGCAGAGGGAAGATGTCGGTGAAGTTGAACTTGTGCTTGTCCTTGCACATCATGGCGCCTTCAATACCAAGAGCCTCGGCGGTAGTGTTGCGGTGGAGTGTGGTGATGTCGATGAACAAGCCGTTGCTCATGTCAATCCAGCGAGCGTCGATAACGTTAAGCTTGTCGGTAGTACTGGCATTTCTCCAATGAGGGTTGATCTCCAGCATGTAGTCGCGGCCTTCAGGGAATGAAGGGAGCTTGTAGTGGTGAACTGTCATGTTATAGTAGTCGCTCAAGTGCTCCATTGACTTTTCGGTCATCTGGACATCGACATCCGAATCCCAGGGCATGATCTTCCTGTTCCAGAACCAACCCAACAGACTTCCGTGCATGATCCAAGTTTCAGCGCCAATGTCGTTCATAGTTGAAAGGTATGTTCGCATGAGTGCAGTGAGATTTGATCGGCGGTCATCGTAGCCCAAAACTCTGTCACCAAAGCGGCCGTCCATGTGAGGGTGAAAGGTTGATTCGTGGAAGTACTTGTCTTTTGGGTCACCTCCTTTACCACTGTGATCCTTGGTAAGGCGAGTCCGTACGCTCTCAAAGTCGGCATCTCTCTTGCGGGGGATGTTGTCTGTGGGGACCTTCATAGGGCGTGCATCAGAACCAATGGCCAGTGTCGTAGCGGCCAGCAAGATGTTGATCAAACGCATGGCTAGTCGAGAAGTGAATATGCAAACGCTCCAGCAGTCGTAAAAAGATGGGGCACAAAAAGGGCAGACCGGAAGACGGGAAAGAGAGAAGTATAAGAAGAAAAGCACCAGGCTGGGAAAGTGGTCGTGTGCCTGATCTTGTTTGGTGGAGTCCTGCCCTGCTTGGTGTCGTGTGAGAAATAGCCAAAGAAGGTGGGTGATCGACGGATCCTTCTTGGCCTCCCAGTGATCCTGGTTGTTTGTTGGAGGGACAAGGGTTGGATTACGAGTGCAGAAATCAGAGGGCTTATCGCGCGCCTAAATAAAAATGAGAGGGCAGCCGCGACTCACCACACAATGCGAAAGTCGCGCAAAGGGTGTGAAAAGTCAATACAACACCTCCCGTCAAATCAATGGATCAATCGCTGTCGCGGCCAGCCCCTCGAAACCGTTCCTGTGTGTGGCCGCGTAGTCTTGCAGCGAATTTCTCATCAATCAGCGTCATCGGAGACTGACAGCCGGGAAACCTGGCCAACGGCGTGCGACGAGCCTGTTTCGGGGGGCAGCCGCAGCCGGACTTCCGAACATTCTCCTGTAGCCGACAGACAAAACCTTCTACTCGGAGCAACAATTACCAGTTTACCACTGGAGAACATGTCAAGAAGGCATGCAGAATATGCGAATCCCCAATCTCGCAAATCATATCACAATCCTTACCCAGACTGCCTGTCTCCCTTGCGTGAAACCCAATGAACCTTAACAAATCATGGGCTTGTCCACGTTTCGAAAACGCCCGCCAAGGTAGCCAAGTGAGGACAAGCCTTTGGCTCACCTTGGCTCTCGATTTCCCGTTTTCGGCACGCATCGTGGCGGTATACTTTGTGAGACCGACATCTGGACTTCACACTTGGAAATGCCATTGTTGATCGTGGCTTGCCGGTTCAGCTGAACGGCAGTGGTCATTCGGATTCACAATACACGAAGAAACGAAAGCTGAAGCGGCAGCTGTTTGATCCGCACTCCTGACTGGTAAATCCCCGTGAAATGAGGCATGCGTGGCTTCAAAGGAGAGGTGCAACGTCCTTTCTGAGATACGCAGCAGCAACTCGCTGTCTTCGGAGGTCGCGACAACCTTCAGCGGCGAGGACGCCGTGCCGAGGAATGCGCCTGAGTTCGGCCAATCTTATTGACACCCATTGTGCAACGTGCATACCACGGCTAGTACGGCTTCACGCAAGCTGGAGACACCCTGGTCTCATTCCGACCAACAAAGCGAAACAGCCTTCTCCTGCGCGTTACGGAGACCGAACTCCGAGAAACTTGACATTCTCGCTCTTCTTTCTGACATGCGACAGCCACAGAACGACTTCACTCAAACGAATTCTGACGAAAGCCAACGCCGCCAAGGTTGTTTGACGCCCTTGGCCTAATCCTGAATTACGTAGGCCAAAGAGGGCACGATCCTTCGACGGCCTTACCAGCTTATTCCCAAAATAACAAACACGACGTCCTCTGCTTTGACGGCAGTACAAGCAAGATCAGGATACTTCACGAGTGCAAGACTCTTGCGACCTAGGCGCTGTGCGCGAGGTGGTATCGTGACAAAGAGAGTTAAGGTGATGGAATCAAAAACAAAGAAATCTGCGTGTTGCCGATAGCAATCTCCATAAACACGCTTCGGACAGTCGGCTTCACTGGCACACAGTGGTGAAGAAGTGTCTCGTGGATTTATTCTCGCTCTTCTCTGAATCTGGTGTTCACTTTGCTTTCTGGACCTGCAAATTGGCGGAGACCTGTTCTCAGAGGACCAGAGAATCGTCAAAAAGCTTACTCCACAGTGTAGCTATCACAGTGGACTTTTCGTATGCTCCGTATTTCGACTTCTACACGCTTGAGGGTGAGTGTCTCACTCGGAGGGAAATCTCGCATTTTGGAGTCGCATGTGTAATCACTGTCGAACTTGTAGCTTCGCCCGCCACCCAACAGTTGGTTCAGCATCTCGGTCACCCTTGATAAGGTCTTTTGAAGCGGTCATGTAATATCGCCTCATTGCCTGAACGCACGACTCGGAAGACACGATGCGAACATTCAGAAGACGATCAAGGACCTGCATAACAGACAGCCGACGACTAAAAGCGATATTAAGCTTCAGACCTTAACAAAAACAGACTAGAGTTCTGCCGACTGCCAGATTCCAGATTCCAGATTCCAGATTCCAGATCTTCTTACAAAGCAGTATAAAACAGATCTTCCGAAAGAAGCCTATGTGGAAATGGACATCTTCCCTACCGTATGGTCTAAGCGGTGATCCCCACCGTACCAAGGAATACATGTCCAAGAAACGATGCAGAATAGGGAGCAAGACGCGTGCATCAGGTCAGTGATACTTTGAGTGAATCTAGTATCTCAGTCAGCTTGCGACGACGAACAAGATTTGAGGGGGTCTGTGTCAGTATCACAGACCTGTCCACTTACATGTGGGGGTGGGTTTTTCGTCGGAAGGAATGGTTGAGGTGATGGAGGTGGAAATGTAAGTGTTTTGAGACATCGTGATGGTTACCAAGGTTGGGTAGGTGAGCAAAAGGTTTGTGTCGTGTAGAACAGGTATATAGCAGCGAATTTGCTGTAGTCGTGTGTTTTATGTCTCGTAAGAGTCGAGACAGTAGCTAATGAGCTGGGTAGAAAGGAATTTCTGTTTTCAAGAAAAGTCGAGTCGAAAAAGTGGTTGTTTTGTGTGTAGGTGTTGCCCGTGAAGTAACAATCTACCTGTCTATCGATTGCAAAAGATCTCATTTCATTTTTAAGAAAGCAAGTGACTACAGCAGTCTGTATGGCGAAGTTCACTCTCTTCAGGTACTTGGTGTGGTGGACCGTGACTGTCACGAAGTGCCTATGCATCGAGAATAACTTCTTTCATTCTAGTCAGCCTGATGCGCTTTGCTTCACTTGATTTCGGCATTCAAGAACGACACGGAGATTCATCCATGAAAAGCGACGCTATGTTCTGAAACGAGCATTTGTCTAGAAAATCAAAACCGGGCTTCGCATCAAAGCTTTCGGATAGACATTTTATTCTCGAAAAGAGGCCCTGCGACTTAAGACGCCTGGAAGGACTTGATGGGTCGATTGTACTTCGTCGGTTGCAAGTAGGTCTTTCACAGGCAGATGGTCACGATCGCCTCTCATTGTGATATTTCACTGTACATCGCAAAGTCACTTCTTCAAACACAATTCACAAGTTTTACGTGGCTAGAGACTAAAGTAAGCTCAAGCCTCCTAGTATATAAATAGAAGTCCGTGACAGGACAACTTCACTGTACACAGTACGGCAGCATTTTCCTTTCATTGTGAGATCATGGATGGATGGCAGACTCCATCGCTCCGGACTTATGCTTACAGCTAGAGCTGCAAACACTCTTTATTAGGTCAATGATCTTGGGGTTATATTCCACAATTCGAGACATGCCACTCAATACACACTATAACAATGATAGGAACCTGGGAGGTTGAAGTGGAGAACAACAAAGTGGGCTCGGCATCATTAACCTGCTATCGTTCTTTGGACACCCTGGTGTACCGCATCTGTTAGTAAATCATCCCAATTTCCGCACGCCGGTGGCGACTGAGTAGAGAGTTCTTCGCGGAAGATCTGTAGAACAGCCCGTAGATCACTATGTGTTCGCAAAGACTTAAGATTGTTAGACCATATATGTAGTATTTTAAGTCTCATGGGCATCTGCGATAGCTAATGACACGGAGCTGTTAGGAGCGCGCTCATGATGATCGTGTATGCGCATCTCTTTCCACGTGTCTCCAAGCTCGAAAGATTTGCACAGGGAAAGAGGAAGCAGGAGTATAAAACAGACACGGAAAGCCACGATCATTCTGTGTATCGTTATCGACTGTGTCAACTATGTGTTGAGCGAACCAACCGAGATCCACATCATTGTAGATCTTGACGCGACGTGAGAACCGGGGCAATCAGAACGTGCAGACGACGTGTCAGATCAAGTCACCAGGTCCATGAGCAGAGGATTCTCTGAAAGTCAGTGCGGAGCTTGTTTTTTTTTCCTACGGAGGCAGTACCCAGATTGGAATGAGAGGCTGGAAGGGATGCATCATGGACCTACCTCCTTCCTCCCCTCTGTTGACGTTCATAGATCTAGAGCAAAGCGGCATAGTAGCCATTGCATTTCCAGGTACTGCAGCAAGGGCTTCAGCAGAGTATGCCTCATGGGCTGAGAGGCAAGCAGATTATGAAGGACTTCCCAGTTGGCACCCTGAGACATTTTTGGGCCACTCTCCAATGTAAGTGCGTTAGAACTCGAGCGATGCAGCTTATCCGAGTCTGATCAGTTTCTCCTCATCTACTTTTGGACGAAACACAGAATGTATACGGACGGAAGATATAAATGAGCCAATCTTACTATGATACGGAATATCTTTTTGAACCGACATGCAAATGTCTAGCAAGTCATGAGATGAATTATGTAGGAACATCTCAAGTGGATAAAATGCTTGACATTTCATCTCTATAAAGTCTTGTGGGATCCTCACGACTTGCACAGTACACCCACACCCACGTCCCTTTTCTCACCTCTTCATGTGGTGCTGTGAATGCAGTATGTCGAACTTCGTCGAAAAAGCGGAACCATCCAAGGAAGCTGGGGTAGGAGGAAGGGAGGCAGGTTAATGAATCGCCCTTTGCTTGAATTTCTCCTGCTGAACAAGATCATCTAACCACTAGGCTTGACCTCGCAGGCTTGGAAAGGGATTAAAGGTGTGTTGCTGAGTATCACAGACCTCCGTGCTCAACTTACATATACTGCAATCATGCCATAGGGAAGCACGGGTGCTGAGATAGCCATAGGGGTCGGCGCGCCAGGCCCAGCAGAAACACGCCGACTGATTACTGAGATGGATTCAGGTCAGCCAACCCTCCAGGACGGCAAATTTATACGTAGAGCCGATGTTAATTACCACAATGTCCTCGTAAGTTATAGCGAGCGACGTCGCCCGCAGATTGATTGATGAATGACGACATGTTCCTCCAAAAATGAGATTACCTCAAGAGCTCCGTAAATCCAGACTCTTGAGAGCGTGACACCAATGTGTGTGCATGCTTTCGAAGTTTCAGGTTCAAATCAAGATGACGTGCCTATTGAGACGAAACGCAGAGGGTATGGAAAGATGGACGAAAATACGATCGTGGCACCAGTCAACGCACACCATCTCGTGATTGCATGGCAATAAATATGGACACAAAGGCGCAAACAAGTGAGGCGATCAGAGTGAGCGCGGCAAAAAGTGCAAAAAGAAAAGAGATTTGCCCGTTGTAGGATTCGAACCAACGTCTGTAGGGTAGTGCTTGGTAGCGACTGAGCAACACATTTTGGAACACAGCAGCCGTTCCCTCACACCACCCCACCACCGGGTGAGAAAGTGGTGGTTCTGTGGAAATGTATACTGTTAAGAAACTGTTTCTTCCCTGTGCTGGTGAGCAACTCATGTCAATCAATGCTGTGATGCCGCGAAGGGGTCCGGCAATCATAACTAAGCGTGTCTCGGCCCTGATGTCTCCCTGCTCGCTCCAACTCCCAGAAATCATTCACCTTTGGTAGTCCACACCAAGCAGGTGTTCTTGATGGACGAGGCATATCGATCGACAGTTTTCGGCGGTCTCGAATAAGAAGATAGCAGACATATCAAGCAAAACACAACACAGGAGTTGATACCTCCGCATCATCAGAGCTAGCTTCTCAGTCACATCCTTCAGCTTTGCTCAGAAGTACTAAGTAACACACCACTCTCATGCTTTCCATTCCGATCATGACACTTGCACTTCTCCAGATCTCTAAAACAAATTCGAGCTTGACTGTTGACATATAAATATATTTCTCGAGCATCCCAGCCCTCTTCATATTAGTAAAAGCCTTCCTTCGCAGGCTTGTTTGCGATAATAAGTTTGTGAACGCAGAAGCTGCCTATACGACCTTGTTACAACATTATGATCGAGACGCGGATGAGGAGGAACAAAGCGTCAAGAAGGAAAACAGGTCTGTGAACCCTGTCTTCTACTTCTTTGTTTGCGTTCCATACAAAGACCTACCGCTAGCGCCCAATCCAAGGGCCTACACGATGGCAGACCACATGAATCACTGACCTGGGCCCCTTCCTCACGCATCCCCTCAGGTGGCAATGGTTGCAGGGGCAACCTACATTAGACAGTCGCAATGTTCTGTCTCCGGACCTTGAGACCCTGATTCAGTGATTGATTAGGGAGAAAGCCATCATGTAGCGTAGGTCTTTCATCCTCGGACCCGATTCCTAGCTAGAAGTCGACACTGAACAACGTGATTGCGAACTAGCTTGGTGTCGTGGTCCGCAGTTACTGGAGGATGTTTCGGCAAACTTTACAGTGCGTTATGTTGGAGATAAGAAGTAACATTGGTCGGACAAGTTCACCTGTCCACGTACAACTACTTCTATATAAAGCCCTGGTCCCGTCTCGACCGCTCCTCATTATAGTTTCCCGGCGGCATCTGGTATTCGGCTTACATTTCGACATTCCAATAGACGTCTCAAAGTATCCTAAGAATCTTACGTGATAGACCAGATACAGGAGATGCAGAAGACAAAGGAGGGAGGCAGGTCTGTGACAGACACATCATGTTGTATGATAATCTCAGGAAGGGAATTAATTTCCGGTACCTGTGCGAAAAAATATCGCAGATAAGAAGTAGAGAGAGTAGAAATGTGCGTCATAGATCTGCTTCCTTGTAAGTTATGTTAGTTGCTCGGACTTTGCAAATCCTAAAATTAGCAAGTTTTGTCAGTGTAGCGAGTAAATGTAAAGATGAGAGAAATTTGCAAAGAACGATACTGCCTATCAAAAAGAAATTTGCATAAGAACAGGAAGAAAAAGGTAGTCATAAAGGAAAACTATGAGTTTACATAGCACAAACGTACCTACCTTCCCGCTCTATACATTCAATCACAGACTAACTTGCTCCGTCATAGCCCGTTAATTCTTATCATCGGAGACGAACTTGACCGAACATGACATACTTACCACTAACATCTTAGACCGGAGCCGTTGCATACCTCGACAAGCTTCCGAATGGGAAATTTGCGAATTGTAGACAAGGCACACGAAAGGAGAAAGACAGGTCCATGGACTTCTGGATTGTTTCATTGCTTCTATTTACAGGATGGTTCTTATATCTCTCATGCACAATCGACAAGGAAGAGGGGGAACGTAAGTCTTAGGATTATTGACCTCTCTCTCTATGCTGTGGGTGTCCTAAAGAGATTTTTCTCTGCTTGACTAGCCACTTTCGGCTGACCACAAGTGTGACAAATTCGCTTCCTCATGCCTCGATGGCCTTCTTCTAGGCTGCTGCCACCTGATCTGCTTTATGCTGGGCTTTGGGTACACGACATATAGCTTTGGTATGGGTTCGTTGAATCTCCGGACGCGATTTGCGCTTGCATTAACTCCAGGTTATCTTTCGGAAACGCGTGGGTCATGACTACCTTGATAGGCGTAGTTCGGTCTTGCAGCTCTTGTTGTGCGGCATCATGGCTCTGGACCGCATTCCGATACAATCACATGATCTTTTCCTGGTCTTTTTGGGTGGAAGGAACATTAGAGTGATAAGAGAGCATATAATTAACAGTGTCAGAATATCTGCACAGAACTGACTAGTAAGTTCTTCTGGCTGAAGGCATATCGGCATGACAAGAGCAAAACCAGTCAAGAAGACGGGAATAGAGATTGCTAATAATGAGCATGGAACAGAAGAATATTGTCTGCATACCTTGAAATCATACTTTTGACCGTCGACCAGACGACTTCCAGTACAAAAGCGCCCGTTCGCTAATCCCCTTTTCGACGGTACCTAACACAGCCTCGACAAACGCGATCCTGAGCAAGCTCCAAGAGTTCTTTACATTACTATCCAATGACCCAGTGCTGATGCTGACTTGAAGGAGAAGAATGAAAGAAACAGAACAGGTTAGTGAGTAACATTCAACCCCAGTTTCTTCCACTTGAGATTGTTACAACGGCTAAGCTCCCACGCTTGGCATCTCGTCAGGGAAGATATGGTGAACATAATTGAGTATCGCAGACCTGTGTCTCTAGCTCGTGAGTGCTGTTCAAATGTCTGCTCAACCAAGGTAGGAGAGTGTCTCGGATCTGACAGTGACCGGAGTCGCTATTGGAGTGCCGCCCAGGAAGTATGAACCGGTGTGGTTCTTGTCTGGCGCGGGTTGAGCTTTTATCGCATTGGATTAACCAAGTCTAGCTTGGATAGACAGATCTATCGACGTTAGTCTTGTTAGTTTTGTGTAGAGATGGAATTCGATCAAGTTATGGGTAAGTACTAACACCTCATAAGGGAGCAAACCATTGCAATGTTTTGTCTACAGAGTAAGATTCCAACTAGGAAAATTATAATGGTGGAGCAAGATTGGTTCGAACGGAAAGATAAGATACCACATGTTCTGTTGTATATTCTCGGAGATTTACATACAAGCAGTATTTTTCTGGACTTAATTATACTAACCAGACGGGTTTCTTTTCAATAGCAGGTGGAGAAGTGCTAGTGGAAGTAGGAGTCTGAAACAGCGTCGCGGTGCCTAGAAGCGGGAGAAGGAAGTTAGACAGGTCTGTAAGTTTACGTCTTGCTTCACACTCCTCCTGCAATTCGGGTGTACAGACGTACTCGTCTGATAGACTAGACGTTGCAGGTGTTACAGACCTAGCCTGCCTTGCCTTCTTAATGGTCGCGAAAACTGCTGTTATCGTTACTGTCGCTATAGATCTTAGCGTAGACGTGTCTCTCGAACGTCGAATTCGAAGCGGAGAATATGGCGCTAGGCCAATTCTTTGTCGGAAAGCGTTACTATGATGCGAGAAGAGACTCATACTTATAGTGTAACAGAGAGAATGGTTCTGTATCTTTCCTAGCATTCGCCTCTGCTAAACAAGTAGGAATTCGGCCAATTAGTGTGAAACAAGGCTATGCTAGTAACTTTGATGATGATACCCTTATGTAAGAAAATATATACCGGTTTTGATCTTTCCAAATCGCATACGAGAAGCATCATTCTCCTTCGACTTACCGACACGCGATGTGGGTTGGCCGCGGGTAACGATGTTGCAGGACCGAGAATCTTGGCAGGTCAGTGATGCAGTCCTCTTGTCCGCTTCGTCAGAGAAGTATCATTTGCGACTTTCCTAGATGGATGAAAAGCAAGAAAGGATGAGCATCACTGACCTGTTTCGCCCATCTCCACCTCTGACTGATGACTGTCCTGGATGTTACGTAGCTAAGGGGAAACTAAGTCCGGATAGGCAAGGTCAAAGCCTATCTGATATATCTGGTCAAACTTGCGCTGCATGGGTCGGTCAAAGTAGACGAGAAGGATGCGAATCTTTTATCTGTCGACAGTTGGTGCAATGACCGTCCCACTTGCATTTATGCTCAAGGAAGGGAATAAAAACCTCAGGCAAGAAGTTGGACTTTGTAGATGTAGCAGTCTATTCAGGCGAAACACAAGAAATAGAGAAGCAGATCTTGGGTGTGAACAAAATTTTAACATGATTGTGATTGGACCGAGGACAATTGTGAGGTAACGTGGTTGATCATTGCAGATGACAAATTTCTGGTTAAGTCAAGTAGTCACGTATGCTCCAATGTGAGAATGCATGTGACCGCCATACTGCCTAGTAAGTTGGCTCGAGAGATCGGTCTTCTAGCCGACGAAACGGCATGGATCTCCTGCCGCGGAAGTCGTGTGCTTTGATCAAGGTGATGTACTCAAAGTCATACCGAGCCTGGCCGAGAATGTCCCGAGCGACTCGCATGCCATAGCAAGACAGTGCAGAGGGAATCCGCTTTGGTCTGATGGATGTTGACGGCGTCTCGTGTGATCCGGTCCGCGACAAGACTTCTGGCAAGGAGTCTCGACCAGGACATCGTTGATGCGTGGGATCATTCCGCAAGGGGTTGCGGTATACAAGAAGCGGCGGACTTTCGTCTCCTGAGAGCGAGCTAACAGCGGTAAAGCGTGAGAGATGCAACATGGAGCTCATGATCCTTTGAGAGCCATAACACCAAGAATGGAAGTCTTGAGTTCCTTGATCTCAGACGTGGTTGAAGCGGCTCCATTGGCGGCGCCCTTCTTTGCTTGAACATTGAGCTTGTAGATCTTGCGAAGTCTTGCTTGATCAGCTACTTCGGCCAAAGCGGCGTCTGAAACCTCGACTTGCTCGCCCTCGATGTTCTGCTGGAGATGCTGGCTGACAGATTCTGCGGTGATGTCCGGGGTAGAGCAGACCTTGATGGCCAAAACATGTTGGGTTGAGTCTGAGATACCAAAGCGGCGGAATGATTCGGCAATCTGAATGAATTTCAGCATTTACTTTGGTTATTACATCTGACAGGAGCTCACGTTGTTGTTTGGTGAAAAAGAAAAAACAATTTCTGAATGGACGTTGTGACTCTTCATGCGGTTGCTGGCAAAGTCGTTGATACCGCGGAAAGATGCAGCGAGAAATTGCATGCGAGAAAGGACCTGCCAAAATCAGACAAACTTCACGTATTATTGGTAAGAGCGACGTACAACAGAGGCATCAAGGAAAGCATATTCAAAGTCGGCGTTGCCAGCCAGAAGCTGCTGGCGAAGGAAGGAAGCATTTTTCACATTTTTCCACAGACCTACGCAGAGAGGGTACTGCTGCAAGTGAGGTAGAGCGATGACTTCGAGAGTAGACATTCTGATGGGAATATAATGTGCTTTTGATATTGCGATGGTATTTGGCAGAGTCAGTGAGGAAAGGAAAGAGTGATGGAGGAGGTGGTCTGAGCGTCATCACGTGCGGCAATCGGCATAATCGCGTCCTCTCATCTGTTCAGTGGTAGAGAGAAAATTCCATGTCATCTTTGAGGGGCGATATCATCGTTATACAGTCACAGCATCTCACACCGCATTGCAACAACAAACTCGACCGACAGTTGCAAGAGTCGAATTGCTCGAGTTCATAAGTTTTGTCGCGACTCCAGAATCAGCTTTCTTCATAGACGGCTTGTACCGCGAGTTGGAGGTCACGGCGAATACCGTCCACGTCTTGGGAGCAGTTGAAGATGAGCAGCAAGCGGCCGTCTGAAGGCAGCCCAGAAGGCACGCCAGGCAAGCTCACAAAGTCTGAGAATGGCGACTTTTCACGCTCAGTCCGGAAGAAGTTGACGACGACGTCGCGAACCGGTCAAGCCTGCGACCGATGCAAGGTCAGCCATCGTCATCCTGTATCACACCCGAGTCCATGTCGCTGACGGTATAACACAGGTCAGAAAGATACGATGTGACGCTCGCCCAGGTGGATGCTCACCATGCATCGCCAACAACCTCGAATGCAAGACGACCGACCGTATCACGGGACGCGCCACCTCTCGAGGCCACACCGAACACATTGAAGGAGAGAACATGGCCTTGAAGCAGCACATCAACGACTTGCGCCAGCAGTTGATAGACGCCGGTCAAGACCCTCGTCCTGCTCCCATCATGCCCTTGGGTTTCAACGGCAGTGGAGGCCAGCCTGCCTATGCCTGGCCGCACCAGATGTTTGATCTGTCGTCCATCCTCGGCGCCGACACCCATCTCGATCCGTCCAAAGCAAGAGCTCGTACTGCCGCCCTGCCCGACTATCGCAACAACTCTCTCGGCGACAACTACCTTGGCATCTCTGGCGCAAACGAATGGCTGTCTCCCATCAAGGGTACTTCGGTTGCTCTGTTTGGCATGGAGCTGGATCTCGTCGACTTTGTCACCAACGACAACGATGAAGCCTTCTCGCCCACGTCGTACGAGAACTTCCTCAGCATCGCCTTCAAGTCGTCGCAAGACCGTCCACCTCCGCCATCGTTCCCCTCATACCGCGAGTGCAAGGCCTTGTGCGAGTGGTACTTTGTCTCGGTCAACTGCCATGCGCCAATCGTCCACAAGCCCGACGTCCTGGAAATGGTCGACCGCCTCAACTCGGACGAGGTCTATCAGCCAGATATCAGTGAGACTGTTCAGCTGCACATGATCATCGCCATGATGTTGTTCCAGTCATCTGTTAGAAACAGCCGTCCCACCCAATGGGCCGATCACTACCGTTATGCTGCCAGCTTCCTCCCTGATCTGATGGCCAAGCGCACCCTGCCCAACATCCAGGCCATCGCTCTGATCTGCCTGCATCTTCGCAACTTTACTAAGCCTGGAGCTGCATGGTTCATGTCGACTCTGACACTCAACCTCTGCGCCGAGATGGGTCTGCACAGATCTGTCAGTGCTTGGGGAAAGACCAACCCTGAAGTCAGCGAGCACGAGATTGAGATGCGCAAGCGTGTCTTCTGGAGTGTTCTCGTCATCCATACGTCCATCAGCAACAAGCTTGGTCGTCCACTGGCCATGCGTCTCGAAGACTTTGATGTCGAGTTCCCCAAGGCTCTCGACGACAACACGGGTACTGAAGCCTCTTGCATCGACGAATGGCACAAGTGCTCGTACCGTGTCGCATGCCACAACTTCAAGCAAGTCCTCCTTGTCATCCAGGTCCAGACTTCCATCTACTCGGTTCGCGCTCCTCCTCACTCGTATGAGCTTACCATTCAAAAGCTCGAGCGTGATTTGGACTACTTTCTGAAGAGCATCCCTATTGAACTTTCCGGCGGTCCCGAGACTGCTCAAGATGACCGAGCTTGTTCGCTGTACCTGCAGTTCGGTGCTCAAGAGCTGAACCTCCTCGTCCACCATCCAGCAGTGTGTCGCACTCAAAACACCGATGTCAACAACAAGAATCTTGATGTCTGTTTGGATGCCAGTGCCAAACTGCTCCACATTGCCCAGAGCATGCGCGCCTTGAAAGCCCTGGACACGACTTGGCTGAACGCTACTGTCTGGCTTTCTGCCATGTTCGTCACTCTCTTCGCATACAACCAGCGCAAGGACCACATCACCTCGGTCGACCTCAATGCTCTCAAGGATACCATGGAGCAATGGTTGAGCATTATTGGTGATATCGGCCACTTGATGGGCAGCGGTGCCAAGCTTCAAAACGCTGTTCGTCACATCGTCAACGCTTCGATCGACAACATCCATCGCCATCTTGCAGCAAAGACGGCAAGCGCTGCTGTTGCTTCTGCCAACATCGCTCGCTCTTCGCCTGCCCTTATCGATGGTCAACATGATGGTGTCAATGGTTACAATGCGCCTGCAGGTTACGCACCAGCATATGTTCCTGCTGATCCCAACGGCGCTCCTCCTTCCGACACAGCCGCTGGTGCTTCATACCTCGGCCCTGATGATGCTCTGCAAGCTCAACAGCCTTACCAGACTAATGGCTTCGCCTACCCTGACCCATCGGGTGGATCGGCTCCTGCCTACCCTGCCTTTGTAGACAGCAGCGCATACACAAACGGTGACGACATCAAGTCCGACTTGACCGCCCAACTCGCCGCCCACAACGCTGGTCATGCCCTTCATCAGAATCCTCATGCACACAATCAGAACGTACCCCAACAGATGGCACCGCACGATCAGACAACACAAAACCTCTTCCAAGCCTTCACTTCTCCCTCACCCAACAACAGCTACGCTTCCCCCACTACAACCGCCACCACTGCCGCTGCCCTCACACCTCAACAACAACCTCAACAGATGATGACGGGTCCTGTCGCTTGGCGCCACTTTACCCACGACATGCTCGGCATCATGGGAACCGGCTACCCTGGCTTCGACGTTCAGAACGCGAATACTCTTCTTGCGCTTGGTCAAAAACCACCTGGTGTCGATGCAGCTGGTGTCATGCCTGTTGATGCCAGTGGAGGACCGCTACCTCTGATTGGAGAGGGACTGTGGCCTCTGACTACCTATGGACCTGTTAGTAGCAGCGCTGGGTATTGACAATGATAGTAGACGAGCGCTTTTGCTCGTTTGGCGGAAGTCTGTTGATACGGTCGTGATGATGGGCGCTTGATGGTTTATCTCGGCGCTACGCGAATGAAAAGGGAGGTTTAATGGTCGAGTGTTTTCTCTGCTCAGTTGGGCGGGTCTTGCTGTCGTTCGCTATTTCTACTCCATTGCGAACAGTTTATGATAATATCGAAATGCAATGCTCTATCTTTCAACTCTTCCCTTTGCTCTCTTCTATAATTCTTCATTCACTGGCGACGGTACGATTGTTTTTACATCCAATCTCACGTGGCACATGTCAATTTTTTTCCATGGAATCAGGAAACAAAGCTCGACTCTCTGATATTCGACGACAAAAGATGTTCATTCACTGACGAACTGGCATGACCTTTCGATGGGAATCGAACTTTTGAAGCACATTTCCCACCACTCCTACGCAGACACGACACCTCAGCATCTTGGCTACGCCTCAGTCGGCTACTGAACATCTCTCTTCGTCCCCCGATCGCATAAGCTCTGTAGTGCTTGCCCGAGTCGGAAAGTGGGAAGCACGATGGGAGGCAAAAGAGCAGGTTAGTGATACCGAGGGGTAAGAGGTGTGATAGCGAGGTATGATAGATGTGATTTAAAACAGGAGGGCAAGGGAGAACTGGAGATTAGGACATTTTGTGGGCATTAGGGGGTTGGGTGGTTAGTAGTGGATTAGTGACCTGTGCATCTTCCTTTCCTCTTGTTTTTTTGTGGGAGAGGGAAGATTGCGGACGGTGGGGATGATATGGTACTCTATCTCTTCGTCTGTGGTTTCGCGCGTGAATATCTGGTCCGAGTCCAGTCATGATGGTCTCTGTTCTTTCGTATTCTCTTTTTATTCTTTCTGTTGCAAGGCATTGTTTGGACTATATTTATATCTCTCTCGACAAATCTCTGACTCAATGAAAATGGAGAGTAGAAATTTTGTAAGATTGTACCTCGCCTTTGGAGTATAAAATGATATCTTCCATTCTGTCTGCTGGAATCACGACTTTCACTCTAGCCGACAGTGTTCTCCAGTGGAAGCACGATATGCTACGATGTCTTTCATGGCGGAATCGGTAATGTACCCTTTATTCTGTTAGGAGGAAAGGCCGACGAGTGAGATGATGGGGTCTGTGATACTTTGGCGACGGTCTGATTTGTAATCTTGCTGAGAGCAAAGCACAAGGTCCGAGTGATGAGATATAATAACAGCGGTATCACTAACCTGATCATCATCCCCTGTTTTCGATTAAGGCAGCCGGCTTTCATGTACAAGGAAGGTCGTAAACTATGACGTCCACAACTCGTTGGGTCTGCTATGAAATCGTGTTCCGCGCCTCGGGTATAAACACCACTTCTCCACGGAAATTTTCACATGACATAGATAAATGACACTCTGGCTTAGACGTCGCCATGTGGCCCGTCATGTGCTGGGAAATTACTTTCTGCTTTCTGGTTTTGTGTACTTGGAGTTTCGTTCCTGCGATGTTATTATTCTCTCTCATGCTATCCTGCGAAGGGTTTTGTCTGTTTGGGTGGATATTGCTCATGCATACCGTGTGATAAATGCTTAGTAATCTGTTGCTATGTGCTGGAGGCGTTGTAGTGTAAAAGCGACATTGTCGTTAGCTCTCTTTCCTTCTTGCATCGAAACGAACACCACGGTTTAGCATATCTTACCACAGTGGTTCTCTTGATGCGTTGTGTTCAAGTGATGTATTGATTGATCGGGAGCTGGGGTAGAGGTGAGCAGGTCTGTAATACTTCTTGGGAATACGTGATTGCAACGAATAGGGAGCACTGCTCGGATGACCTATTAGATGAAGGTGCAGCATGGGAGAGATGGCAAGCGGTAAGTATTACTGACCTGCTCGAAATCTTTCCTTTCTCTTACGATTAGTAGACGATTACGGACATCAGAGTAGGAGAAAAAACGCTGTCTCTCTCGGCAACATGTGGCCTAGTGCCGAGAGAGATGGGAAGCAGGGGTGTATTACTAACCTGGTTTGCTTTCTCGTCGCCTCTCCTGGAGATGTAGTGTAGAGCTGGTGGTTGGAAACTCTTGGGTAGTTGCGATCTTCGGCCACATCAATCGTGCTGACAAGGGATTCTCTTAATCTTGGTCCTTGGTTGATGTGTTAGTTTTGTACTGGTGATTTGACAAGATGTATGGGGCTATCGAATCCGACAGAACACAGGTACGATATCCAGGTTTAATGCTTCTCTTCGCTCTCTTTCAAACATCTAGTTCACTCGAGTGGTCTTCTTAATTATAGAACTACTCATCACCGCAATCTGTAGGGCTGTTAGTGCCACCTTCGTCCCTTACCGATGGAGTGTAAGATAGCTTTCTTTCTATGCATATATCCAAAATAACAGCTGACATATCATCAACACATTGCTTTGCTATCATTCCAATACGAGAACGCGAGCTAGCTGAAGTTAAAGAAGCTAGGAGACGGAGAAGAAGGCGAGGTCTATAATACTCCGATCCGCGGCATCATCTTAGACGCGTAAATAAAAGACTCTATAGTCTCTCTTAAGCAAGACGTATGTAAAAAGGGTAGAGACTCCGCGTAAGTATTATTAACCTACTTAGCTTATAGGCTTCTACTTTACAACCGAGTAACTATTAATAAGGAGAGTATTAGGCAAAAGCTACGTATTACTGTCTTTTCTCGCGCTACCTTATAAACCTAGAGGCGAAGACTTTGTGAGAAAGAAGTCTAGGTCTTTGCTAAGGTGACTCTTTTCTACACTTCTGCCGACACACATTGTGATAGAATTTGTGGACTACTTTGCCACCATAAATCGTACCTACTGCCTCTTAGGTAGCTGCTTAACTTGGCTATGTTCACTATTTCTGCTATCTAGCAACAGTTTATTCTTGGTTCTTAGAAGAAGCACCTCGGGTGCCTGTCTGTTTCTCTCTCGAAATATAAATGGAAGACTGCAGACATTTCTCATTGAACAAAGACCAAAAGTCTAGCCCCTACATCTCTTGCGACCTATAGACGATCCTTTCCATTGGTTGAGGCCAAAGAAAGTACACAGTGGGAAGAAGGAGATCAGGTCTGTGCTTGCAACGATTATCGACTGTAGTAGTAAGAGTACGAGACGTGCTTTCAAGAGTGTACATAAGGAGAAATGGTGGTGGGAGAGATCGGAATCAGTGACCTGTGAGTCTCATTTGCTTTGTCTATGATGTGGTGTCTCTAGAATTTTCCGGGCTGGTCCGAGACCTCGATACTGCTATGTTACAGCTTCTTCAATCCTACAATCTCGGTAACGAACCCGTGGTGTGTACTCCTGCTGAGATCTGCATCGTTCTTCTGTTCGTCTGCTCTCAGCCTCCGTAAGTATCAAATCACTCTTCTGAACCACTGCATTCTCTAAACAGCAAACTCGACATCACTCGTCGTCTAGACGGCGCAGATCTCGTGTATACTATCTCTACTTGTTAGGAGCTACGATTGATACTCGATACGAGGCGGCTATATGTTGTCTAGGAGGAGTCTAGGATAACTCTTTGCCGCATCAAGTCTAGACGATACATTAATCTAACCCTAAGACACGAGGAGGCAACAAGGTCTGTAAAACTTCGGTGCGGAACTTCTACCAAGGACTAGCGAAGATATCAAGATCTGGTGCCGAAAGCATGACTAGAAATCGAGAGGCGAGTGCAAGGATTGGTGACCTGTTCGTTTTCTTCCCCTTAAATCGATGTTACACAAGTGACCACATATTGACCGGACTCAAAGAGCGATGTAAGTGTTGCGACTTGATGATGATGAGTTATTTTGTGATGCAAATCGTTGGAAAGTCTTACTTTGAAGTTTGGCTGCATTCTTCATGGTCAGATGTACTCCTCTCGACCTGTCATATTGTTTTGTTCCGATGATTCTTATCCCATACTTTTCAGTGGCTCGAATGCTTGCTCTTGTCCCGAGTTGCCTTGTTCTATCTGCTATGTTCCGAGTGAGATACTACTTGCCTGGTATCTTGCAGTCATTCCCTAGATGGAAGGAGCTTGAGCTTCATGGGAGCTCTATATCAAGTCACGATCTTGCGCCACTTCTGCTATTTCCTGCAATGAATGATTACAAACAATCTCATGCTGTGTCCATGGGCTGATTCGTGTTCAAGCGCGAAAATAAGATATCGGGGGAGATTGGTCAGAACCGTATAATGGGAGGCATGGAGGCAGGGAGGTATGGAGGCAGGGAGGTATGTGAGACGTTGAGAAAATATGGTATCTCGGCATGTGAGTATCATACGTCAAGGCGTAAAAAGCTGTGCTCAGGAGCGTGATGCTGTGATTGAGTCTCGGTAACCTGGTCGTCTTGTTTATCAGCGTCCACTGCTTGGTATCACGGGATGACCATGGGCTCCAATTACAGGCAGTTCACACTGTAGTCCTCTGCGAGTCGTGTGTGGCTTGCTGCTGCGCAAAGATGACAGCGCCTTGACTATTTATCGAGTGAACTTAGTCACTCCGCATGCTAAGTCACCATGCTAGTGCAGAGGAAAATGCGCAGACTGCAAGTGAAGAACAGCACCCGCCATCTCTGCGTCTTCAATCAGACACGTAACGTGCCCGCTCCTCTTCTATACTCAACCATCGCCGCTCTTCCAAGCAACACCACTCCGCTTTATCGCCAGGCGGGGTGGCCCAGCGGTCACTCGTCAACTCGTGTTTGGCGACCCCCTGAGAAATTGCCCACAGGTCATCGGTTCGATTCACGGCATCATAAATCGCGGATTTGACCAAGAGTATTAACACTCCAGATTATTCGGAAACGAAAACCTTCGGGTTTGCTTTCCACCCTCTAAAAGAGCTCTATACGACTGAGCTTGAGTAGGAGGGTGTTTGTTTTGCGCTTTTTGCTACAAGGAGGGCTGGTTGCTGCTGTCTACTTCGCTCATTGGTTTTCTCATTTTGTGTGAGCATTTGATGCTAGGACTTTTGATTGATTGTGCGTAATGTTGCATTAGGAAATTTGAATGCGATAAGTGATTAATGCAGAGCGTAAGAATTGTACAAAACCACTTATGATGTTATGTGCACCCTTTGTTGAGGCGAGGACTTTGCTAGGCGACTCGTGGGTCTCGAGATAAGACATAGTTGCTTCAATCTTGTGTGCCTCTGGCATATTTAGTCATCAACACCTTCGGTTCATTACCATTAAGCACATCGCTACCGCATCCGAAAGATTTGGTATATCCATACCACAGACAAGTCAATTATTGCCCGTCTCTATCTAGAGCAATATCATGGCCATCTTCAGAAAGAGAGAGAAATGGAGACGAGAGGAGTGGACCAGGTCTGTGATACCAGGTCTAATTTGAGAAACAATAAGAGCGAGATGTATCTGTCAGTACCCTTGGGAGCGGCAGGTCGGATGTGGCACAGGTTATCGTGGAAGTATGATATTGACCTCCGCGTCTTATCTCAGGTGTCTGGTTTGTCCCAGAAAATCGATAACCAGGCAGTTTATCCCCTTATCCCTGCTGATGCAGAATTCCTGGTGCCCTTGTGCAGACAACTAACTATCTAGTCTTTTAGATTTCGGAGACTATCATTCATATTAATCCCACGTGATTTCACTGAGTTGCATTTGGGAGCCTTTCTGTATGCTTCTATCTGTCTCTTCTGTCCTCTACTGTTTTCATACAACTTGAAATGACATCCAAAACTTGCTTGTATCCATACTAAAGTAGGAGGTGGAGGCAACATTTCTCATGCTCTGAGTCGGCTCAGACTATGCAAAGGATACAAAACTCTTGGCTAAGCAGCCCAAAATACCAAGAACTCAAGAGATGATCTGACCAAGTCCGCCCACAAAGAAGTCTCTTCCGGCGAAATAAGAAACACTGTGTCATACAATCACGCTCCTTACCAATGAGATAGGACAGCGGGGACTTCAAACTCATGCTTAAGCAGCCACCTCGACTGTAGACCGTAGAGGCCGGCAGTAGCGTCATTAAAGAGGTCTCGGATGCAAAAAAGTAAACCTCTATTCTCATGAGTTCGGCTCAGTTGATGACTAGCTAATCAACGCTGCAAAGTCGAAAAGATGATAGGGAGACTTTCAACGTTCGGGACCTGTGTCATTTCGTTGTAAATCCTCCTCTACTCCAGTCCGGCCTACAAATATACACTAAGTAGAGCGAAAGATCGCCTGAAAACTCAAGGCGTTTAGTTACTAGGCTTTGAGAGCAAAGAAGCATTTTTGGCGAGGTCTTTGCGACTTTTCTTCTCGTCTTTTGTCCTGACGATATGGTCTATCTGAATGAGAAGCCGAGATCGGAGACGCGGCTCCAAGATCACGTATCATAAACTTTCGTCTCGATCTCCAATCTTTCTTTGATACACAGGAGCACTTCCTGCCACTAGCTATCAACTACAAAGCTGGCCGATCCCACACAGCACAAGTCACAAAGCTCTTGTCTAGGCTTTCCGTTTCTCCACGTAGGACCAAGACAACACAGTATCTGAGACCGCAGAAAAGACCGAGTCGATCCTTCTGAGCATGTAGTCTACTTGTTCGAAGTCTCCGTAAGCATGCAATAACATCGGCAGCTGTGGTACATATAGCTGCATACGAATACGAAAATCCCAGCCGTTGTCAAGCGCCAACGGGTTCGGTTGCTCCCGGATCTAATCATTCTTCTCAACTTCAACTAGAGTACAGCTCCTCTGTCATAGCATCGTGACCATTGACGCTCTTTGAGAACCAAAAATGCTGCGGCAGGAGGCTCTGGGTGGATCAAGCTGGTTTTCCAACTGTGTCGGCCATCGCACTTGCTGTTGTCGTAGTTGCTCACTCAAGGTGCCATCTGTGGAGATCGTCACTTCACCGTTGTATGACAGCTCTGAGACCTGGATGGATAGTAGAAGACTCCATTGATCGACTCTACATGCTTTGCTGCACGACAGCCGTTGCTCGTCCTGGAGGTTCACCTTGACTGGACAGGTTCGAGGTCCATCTACTGATCTAGAGAGCTTTCGAACGACTCTTCCATTTCTGGACCTTGTCTGGCATTGTCGACCATTTTGGTATACGTCCGTAAGCTAGAAGGACAGAATGCTCCACAATCGAGGTCTACTTCCAGGCTCTTCTATGTACGTACGTTGATGTATTGGCAAAGTTCTCAAACTAGATGCAAGGGAGAGTGTCTGTGACTTCGCGGGTATTGCAACATCCAAGCTGAAGTGGCATATCGCGCTCGTTGTCAAGTATAAGAAGCAGCTTGAACCTCCCTTCTCATCTCTCATCTACTACCACAATCATCATTCTTACTCTCGTTTGCTCTTTCTGAAGCCACTCCCCGTCTCAACTCCATCTTCCATCATCAAGCCTCGTCATCATCATGACTCACCAGGTCATCCTCTGCGGTCTCTTCGCACCCGCTCTCGTCGCTGCAGTCCCTCTGAGTGTAGGTGTTGGAGTTGGAGTCGGCGTCAACACAGGTCCTTTGATCTCTCCCATCGTTTCCGCCCTTCTCCCCATCCTTACTCCCGTCGGAAGTATTGTCAGCAACATTGGCGGTGCAGTTGAAACTGCCGTGAGCGGTGTTCTCTCTGAGGTTCCCGCTATCGCCACCGGCGTGGTTGTACCCGTGGTGTCGGGAGTTGCGCAAGGTGCCGGTGCGGCCGTCTCTGGCGTCTCGGAGATCTTGGATCTTGCTGGCACCGCCGTCAGTCAGATCGCCTCTCCAGCTGTCTCTCTTGGATCTGTCGTCGTTGGCGATGTTGATTCTGTCGTCTCCGGGGCCCAAGCCACTGCTACGTCGATTGTTGGCAGTGTTGTTGTCTCAGCCATTCCCTCTATTGTTTCCGAAGTCGGATCTGCTGTCACATCCCTCGCTGGAGATGTCAATTCTATCGCCTCTGGGGTCGGATCCACTGCTACCTCGGTTGGTGGCGTCGTTGTAAGCGACGCAAGCTCTGTCATCTCTGGAGTCGAAGCGACCGCCACGTCAATCGTTGGAGGTGTCATCTCAGGTGTCGCCTCTGTTGTCACTGGTGTCGAGGCAACCGCTACATCTGCAGTTGGTGCTGTGATCTCTGGAGTCGCTGGTACCGTGTCGGATGTCGGATCAGGTCTTGCTGGAGCTGTTTCTGACCTTAGCTCCGGTGTAGCTGGCGCTGTCTCGAATGTTGGCTCTGGAGCTGCCTCTGCTGTTTCGGACATTAGCTCTGGCGCTGCTACTGGTATCTCGGAGATCGGTGCAGGTGTTGATGGAGGGCTGTCTGATGTCCTCAATGGAGTCGGAGGTGCTGTTTCGAATGTCGGGTCAGCGGTTGGTGCAGCAGTATCTCGTTTGTCTGGAGCTGCTATTCCCAGTCCTTCGCCATCGACCTAGTGAAGTGTGATCAGGTGGACTGTGGGTTGTTTGTTCAGCATCTGGCGCTTTGAGTAGGCGATGTTGTTCTGTTGCTTGCAGACTGTATTCGGCGAATGATATGGTTTTGTCTTAACTTTCGTATAGTCTTATCCCTCCTTGTTTCTTAATCTTCTGACAGCCTTCAAAAATAGAAGTCAAACCTTTTTCCAGAGATGAAGTGATGCGCAGTATTGGAGTGATCCTGCTTGAATCTGTGTCTCAGTATCTCAAGATAGTGATCGTTGGAATTTCCGAAGGCTCAGAAGACGATGTGTTGTTTTTGGTGAAGGATGTCAACATAGTAGGTGGGGACAGCCTCGCTCCTTCCATCGTGTATACCACGTGGGTCGGAGAATCAACGGATGACCGTTCCGCAGATATCCCTGGACGCTCAAACTTGCGCTTCTTAACCACAAGGTTCCACCGAGTGCCTGTTTCCTCATCAGGTACTCTGTTTCTCTTCACCATTCTCTCTTTCATCTCAACAACTATAGTTAAGGATGTATCTCACACTCGGACTTATCATTCTTCCTCTCGCAGCTAATGCCGTCAACATCGTCCTATCCAACGACGATGGTTGGGCTGATTCCAACATACGTGTTCTCTACAGAACATTGAAGGCATCTGGCCACGCTGTTCTTCTCACCGCTCCAGCTATTGATCAATCTGGCACTGGATCCTCAATGAGTCCTCCTGCTCCACTGAACTACCAATGCCAGTACCATACTTGCCCCTACGGCAGTCCTGCGACGGGAGTGTGGCAAACTGATCCCAACATTACCTATGTAAATTCGTTCCCTGCTTCAGCCATGGATTATGGAATCAACATTTCCGGACCCGAGCGCTTTGGTGGAAGGAGACCCGATCTTGCTATCTCTGGCATTAATAATGGCAGTGTGTCGACCCCTACCTCGAACTTGTCTATGTCGCATGCTAACACATTTAGACAACTCAGGCATCGCCGTTCCCTTCTCCGGCACCGTCGGAGCCGCAACCCACGCCTCAATCCTCGGTATCCCATCCATCGTCTTTTCCGGCCAAACCAACCACCGCCACGCCTGGAAAGCCATTCCACCCCTGCACTCTCGCCTCTACTCCGCGCTAGCCACAAATCTCACGAACACCCTTATTGCTTCCGGTCCACCTGAACTGCCCCCCAAGACATTTCTGAACGTCAACTTCGCTGCCGCAGACCCTGGACTTTGTGACCAAGAGAGTAATTTTCGATTCGTCATGACGAGGCTGTATCCTGCGTTTCCGGGATTAAGTGGGAAGGATATCAGTGTATGTGGGGGCGATCAGAGATTGGTAACGGAGGAAAAAGTGCTCAAGACGCAGGGGTGTTGGATCAGTGTTAGTTTGGGCAGGGCGGTTACAAAGAGGGATGCGCCAATGGAGGAACAGAAAGTCGTGTATGAGAAGTTGAAGGATCTGTTCGTCTGCTTACCTGATGGGCAGTGAGGAGGCTTCGTTGATCCATCAAATGGACAGTCATCTATCCCATTCGAAAACAATGATCCCATTGTCTCCATCTTTACAGCTGTCGATACTAGCATAAAACTTTCCTGTACATCACGGCTTGGTAGCAGATTCGATTCTCAGCCATGACCGCACATATAAACGTGGTGTGACTGCCAAACAGTCCGACCATATGGCTACGACCAAAGGCTCTGATCTTATGGACAGCGGATAGCTATCGTTTTAAGACATCTCCACTCATCCAGCGACCCATGAGACAAAGGAGACAAGTAAGCAAGGGGCACCAGGTCCGTGAAACTATGCTAGTATCTATTGCTTCGAGCATGGACTAACCGGTTGACCCTACCGACCATGGTTATCTTGAGGAGAAAGCCTCGAGTTCATCACAATTGTCACTGACCTTGCTGTTTTATCTGTCTCTGCTCTCATGTTCAGACAATACATCACACCGGAATGGCTTGTCGAGAGCTGCTAGACCCGGCATCAGGGATGTTGTGGCTAAGGTATTATGATGATATGGGTTCTCGCTAACGATAATGCGATTCTTATAGAAAAATGGATATCTGGCATTCTGATCCCACAAACTCCAAGTCTCGATGAAATCCATCAAACTAGTCCTCATACCTATTCAACAAATTGAGAAAATCTAGTTTCGATATCCTCACCAGCAGCCTTTCGAATAAACCTTGCCGTCTCCTCAGGCAGCTTCAAAAAAGGACTATGACCACTCTTAGCAACTTCCGCAAACACATGCACACTTTTCTCCCTTAAAGTCTTAACAGCAGCATTCTGCATAACCAAAGGCACAGCTCTATCATCTTCACAAATCAGATAACTGGCAGGGATACCAGTAATCCCGGCGACCTGATCAGGGATGATACTCGTATTGACACCATAAGATTGTGGTTCCAGCCTCCATACAGCTTTAAGCGCTTCATTATGGTCTATATCGTTGTAGAGGATATTTATGGCACCGGGGCCGGCGAAAGGTAAGCTTGTGTCGGTTTCGAGGAGGTATTGGGGGGGAAGTTGGCCGCCCATGATGGCGAGCATGGTTGAACCTGGGGGAAGGATGAATCCGGAAATGATGACTACGCCGACGACCCTGTTGGTATTGCCTGCAGGTTTGCGAGCTTTGAGGTTGAGGCCGGTGAGGGCTGCGGTGCCGGGGACGGTGCCGTAGGAGTGGGTGACTACGACTACATCATTGCCGGCGTCGAGTTGGTTCGTAACCGCTGCTCGTATGGCTGCTACATCGTCCTCGATGCCAAGTAGACGGCCATCGACCAAAGGATCTCGGGTGTTGGTGGGTAGATTGACGCACAAGCAGACGTATCCTTGATCCTCGAGCTTATCGATGACTTGATTGAAGTGAGCAGGGACATGCTGCTATAAAATTAGCTCCTGAACTGGATTCCGATATCATTCCAATCTCGTCCTACCCAAGCGCCCGGTACAAGCACAATCGATGGTTTCGACATCATGTAGATTTGTGTGTATACGTTGAGTTCGAGTCATGGAGGGTGAGATAAAGCTTCGTGGAAGTGAGAGTACATGTAGTTGAACTTACAAAGCCAAAGTAAGCAGGAGTCAGCATCACGAGGCGGAATCCTCCACGTCAATTCTCCGCGTGCCTAACGCTCGATAGTAGAAACCATCCTCAACGTGAGAGTTTACAGAGCACCTTTGATTAGTATGCGCAAGGACATTTCACTTGGTGCCTCGAAGTCGTACATCTACACAAGCCTCGTTGCCGTATTGGAAGATACCTCGTCCAGAAACTCTTCCTCATGAACTGTTGCAGCTTGAGCTCATTGGATCAATGTTCACCCTTTCTGTGTATTCGATACTGAGTTCATCATCAATTCGTTCTCAGGTTGGCAGGAAGAGAAAGGTCTGATCCGAGTCGAGGATGAATTGGAGATCGTATGACTCGCTGAGAGAGCCACCCTGGCCTTTCGCGATGTGACTATGTCAAGCGCTCGATTATTACTCGCATGCTCCAGCATTGTTGAAGTGCTAGTTGCAATTTGGTAAGTGTGTGTGCCGTTGAGATCGCGGCACTGGTCCATTCAGCGTGATTCGTCGAATTTATCACGAATGATTGAATGTTGTGAATCGCTCGAGATGACCCGAGCAGCGCCTCGAACGGAACATCCATGCGAAACATCCACCCGTCGACAAGCTTCCGCCACGAAGATACTCAGCCTCTTCGACATGCAAACAATCATGCATTCAGACGTCCAGAGTGTTTAGACACCTGTGGTCCAGTCGTCGCAAGCAAATAGATCGACGTTCCATATACGCGCCGTGCCAAGACATCCTGTCATTGGACGAGACAGCGTCAAGTGAAGAGAGACAGCGTGTTCCACCTTGCCAGACGAGATGAACGAGAATAGCAAGAGACAAGAGAAAAGTCTGAGCTTCCCAAATGTTGAACAGGCTATGTCCTTCAGCTGTCAGTACTTAAGACCTTTGGCTTCGCGGTTTTTGTTATTGTCTCAGACAATTCGACAACATAGCATTTCCCAGTTTCTTTGCTTTCTTCATTGGCATATCAGTTCTGCTTTTCCTGCATCTTCCACGCTTTTGTATCGCTTGCGACAACTTCTCTTCATTTCTATACAGTACCTTTCCCATTCCAGGCTGGTCCTTCTGCATCATCACTTCCTCAACCGACACTCGTACGATCATCCTCGAGATTCAGTAACATGCCTATCCCAAGCTATGGAGCTCTGCCTCTCAGCGAGACCTTCCTCTGCGTTAGAGGGTTGAGTCTGATCGCGATGATTGGCATTGTCGGACTGACTGCGAACTTCGTGGCTGTCATTAACGGCAGTGGCATCGAACCTCCCAAGGAGATTGTTGGTACTCTAAGTATCGTATGTATTGGTATCGCTGCTGTCAAGATACCTCACTGACATGATACAGACCTGCATTGCTACCTTGTACACCTTGATTAGCATTCCTTTCTACATGGCGCAAGCAAATCTGGGCTTGTTTATCATGACAGCAATCGACTCTCTTTTGTTGTTGGCGTTCGTCGTCGTCTCTGTTACCCTGGGTAAGCCGCTGAGCTTGCTGAACTGCTTTGCCATCGCCGAAGTGGATGGCAAGATTGATGCGACTGGTGTTACGTATTGGCTGCAAAGCTTGGTACAGAACATCAAGCAAGGTGGAAGTATCGGCTTGTACGTCTGGGCTGGCACGACCAGAATCAATTGCCTTGAGACCAAGGCGATCTGGGGCTTATGCATTGCGCTTTGGTGAGTCTTGAAGATAATACCTTTTGGAAGCGAATGCTGACGAGAAATGTTCTAGTATATTGTTCTCGTGCTCATGCATTTTGCTGCCAACTTTGTGGTTCAAGAGCAAGAGAGCTGGTCTCCTGCCCAAGAAGATCGAAGCGGCTTAAGCATGTCGAGGACTCTTGCGGAGATACGATTGCCGGTAAAAGAGCTGAGCGACGGGCTAGACCCTCGTATACTGCCCCTGTGCGAAAAAAATGTTTGTGATGGCAGGGATTGTGGTTTCGGAGGTGGGCGCTTTGCGCGCGGAGATGTGTTATTTTCTCCTTTGTTTGCATTTTCTCTCCTTCGTTCTTTCCTTCGGCATAGAGCGATCCTCACTTCACAGTCTTTTCAATCGTTCTCGCATCGCGACGGGTTAATGCGGAGGACATACAAAAGATAGGCGCATCTTCAACTCGACTCCTAATAAAAACCACGAATTGTCTTGTTGATTGTTGAATTGCCAAAAGCTCACGAATTTCTATCGAGTCAAAGTTTAAGCTTCGGCGTGATCCGAGCGTCGTGATTGGACAACTCCGCTCATGCAGATTCCCATCTGCCTCTTATCGTGCCCTATCCATTGGGAGAACCACAGCTGTGGATTCATGCACAATATTGCCCAGTTCCTTCCCGGAAAATTTCTTCCTCTCAGCTATCGTATATCATAAACAATGTAGTGGCCTCAGTTAGCTTTGCGCAACAACTTCTCTTCCCCTCCTCTTGTCATCCATTCATTCTAGGTGCCTAAACTGACTCGTCACAACATTGGCAACTTGATCGCGTGCCTCATCCTTTGCGGGGAAAGAACCATCGCGAGAGAAATTACGTCAGCGCATACCACTGGAGAATATAAAATCAAAGTCACACCAAAGACCTAATCATGTCGCTGTTCGAACGAAGAAGCAGTATGGAGACGTTACGAGATCACTGGAATACAACTTCACCGAACGACTTGTCCGCAAGAGCATCATCACCTACTGGTTCCGAGCGTCGCAAACTAAGCTTCAACCCCGTAGGCGGCTGGGCTCCGGATGTCGCGCATGAAGAGCCTGTTGCTGCTTTCGAGGTCAGCAAAATCAAGAGAATAGCTCAAGTCGCCGTCGCTTGCGTCTATTGTCTGTTTGCAGCTGGTGTAGTATTTGGATATGCTGCTATCAAGCCTGTCCTGATCGAGCAAGGAGTGTATGCTGAGAGATGTACGCCGAAGGAGATTGAAGAAGGCGTTTGGGTGTGTTATGAGCAAGAGTTGAGGCTCAACTTGATGTTCACCGTCGCTGCTGTAAGCACGAATGTTTGCGCTTTGCCTGTTGGAACAATCCTTGATCGCTATGGTCCAAGAGTTGCTGGCATCATCGGTTGCTTCCTTCTCGCTATCGGATCCGCACTTCTGGCTTTCGCATGGGATGCTCGCGAAAAGTTCGACCTCTGGATTCCTGGTTACTTGTTCCTCGCCCTCGGTGGACCTTTCATATTCATCTCCAGCTTCCAACTGTCAAATACTTTCCCCAAGCACTCCGGCACGATCCTCGCACTCTTGACTGGTGCGTTCGACACCAGCTCCGCTGTCTTCCTTGTATACCGAATCATCTTCCAATCCACTGGCGGAAGCTTCGACACAAAGCGCTTCTTCCTGATCTACCTCGCCGTGCCTGTTTTGATTCTCATCGCACAGATCTTCCTCATGCCATCGAACAGCTACAAGACCGTAGGAGAATTGGTTCAGCAAGCCGAGGACCCATCAGACTCGGATTCAGATCTTGACATTAGCGATGAGCAACGCGCTCTCCTTCGCCAAGAACGTCGTGAGTCCGTTGTCAGCGAGATCACTGAGCTCCTTGGTAGCAAGGGTGCCGAAGAACAGCAGGCTCAGCAACAGCAAGTTGAGGCTACCAGTGGCGTTTGGGGCGCTCTCCACGGCAAGCCTGCAATCAAGCAAATCTTGACATCTTGGTTCATCCTCATCGCTCTGTTTACCATCGTCCAGATGACAAGAATCAACTACTTTGTCGCCACTATCCGCACTCAATACTCGTACCTCGTTGGTCCCGGACAAGCAGAGAACATCAACGCCTTCTTCGACATCGCACTTCCACTTGGTGGTGTTATCGCTGTTCCTTTCATCGGATTGGTCCTCGACCACACCAGCACTGTATTCACTCTTGCCTTGCTTGTCACTATCGCCACTGCCATCGGTGTTCTCGGTGTCATTCCCAACACTGCTTCTGCATACGGCAACATCATCCTCTTCGTCATCTACCGTCCTCTATACTACACCGCTGTCTCCGATTACTCCGCCAAGGTCTTCGGTTTCGCTACCTTTGGTAAGGTCTACGGTCTCATCATCTGTCTTGCCGGTCTCTTCAATTTCTCTGCTCAAGGTCTTGACGCTCTGACTCATCACGCTTTCAACAATGACCCCATCCCCGTAAACATCAGTTTGTTGTCTGCGGCGTTTGTGGTTGGTGTCTTGCTCGTTGGATACGTATGGTATCAATCGAGACACATTGAGAGAGATGATCTGGAAGAAGAGGCCGAGGAGGCTAGAGAGATTTTGATGCCCGGCGCTGATATCGACAACACCACAAGAGAACATGGGCACCAGACATACGGCACTGCATGAGTTAGCAATGGCGAAGGACCTCGTGAGAAACCTAAGATCACGAAAAGAGAAGGATGAGAAGATAAATCAGTTATGCACCAGTGCGGCCTTATTGTTACTTGAACATATTGGCGGGTGCGAGTCTTCTGCATCGGAGGGCTGAAAATTATACCAAATTGTTTTCCTCTAGCAAAGGCGCACTGGTATTGGGATACCGCGATCTGTCTATTCTTTTTTTCATAGAGTAATTTGTAAACTCTTTCAACTCTCTCTTCTATCCCATGCCTCTCGTTTGTTGCTCTGCCTTGCGAAAAGACATACCACAGCGCAGGTCGGCTATCTGGCAAGGGAAAGCGCTCGGAATGATTTACTCTGATTGCTTCTTTTCTACAACCACCCTAATCCAGTCCATGAGTCGCGCTCCATAGCTGTGTCATTGCATAAATCAGCATCACAACGGCGTAGATCCATGGGAGTCCGCCGCTGTCTTTGTTTTCCAAAATTTTGTTATTTACGAACTGAGAGTCGGTCATGATGGACAGTATATTTTCTGTGTAGCATGCAGTGATGCCAATGAGTACTCACTCATGGATTTTGGGAATACTCATGGCCATGAGTACTTATGAGTTGCGAACTCATGACAACCCCGGACTCTAAAGATCTCAAAATCCTAGGAGTCCGCCGCGGCGGCGACCCTGTCTTTTGTGGGGGCGACCCTGTTCTGTTCATGAGTACTCATAACTCATGAGTACTCATGAGTTCATGAGTTACATGAGTGAGTACTCATAACTCATTGGCATCACTGGTAGCATGTGTCCAGTGAGAGTCGGAAAATGTCAGCATCTCACTGGCCACATAGCCTGCTCTAAAAAAATCTTGCACTGCAGCAGCGTAGAAAAACCCACGTCAGCGTAATACTGACCCATGCATATAACAGTATCCTTATCTCCTATAATAAGCCATCAGCTGGAACTATAAAAAAAGACATATCTCGAGTTTGACACTTTTCTCGTTAGTTGAGTGACCCGCATCAGGAACCGACAGTCTGTAGAAACCTTCCTTCCCGTCTGCATGATTAGAAATGTCTCGTCAAAGGACTTTCGTATCCGCACTCGACACCGGGATCGCCGACTCAGGTCGGTGAATCTTTGGTACCTCTCCTGTTCTCGATCACTGTACTGCTCTAGAAGAAACCCCTTGGTCTTGTGTGGGATGATGTGCTCCTTACTCCGGCATCATTGACCTGCGGGTCATTCTTTATGCCTTACCGCGGACGTTCAAACCTCTTGATTCTAGAGCAGAAGACAGAAAAGAATTAGAAGGTAAGAAAGATCTTACATTACTACATCTATCGTACTAAGGACACACTAAAACGTCGGCAGCCGGTCTCATCTTGACTCTTAGGCCTGTCTTCGGATTCACTAGAATTTCTGAGGAGTCACAGACCTGCTGATCATCTTTTCCACCCTGTCTTACCCTGACTTTCGAGATCCTTACATCTTAGCACATCATTTGTATATTGACCTCAGTTTTAACCGCGGATGTTGGTTTCACAAACGTCTGACTCGATCTAGAATTTTTTTGGACAAGAAGTTGGTGAGCCAAACCGTGCATACATCTCCTTCGCAAGCACATGCGTCGATAGCGAATTTCCTTTGTTGATTCTTCTACTACCTTGACAAAGCATTTTGTCTCTAGAAGATAGTAAGCACAACCTAGCTATTTCTCCTTATCTTTGTGAATCAGAATCGAAAAGTGTAAGAAACTGAAAAAAGTACAAAATCGCATCAACATGCAACTAGACTTGAGCAACAGACAGTTGCAGAAAGATCAACGTGCAGAGAAAAGAAGACAGAGATCTAGTATACAGAAACTGGATACCGCGTGAATTCCAAGAATGTACGATGCAACGGCAAGAGAAGGGAGATAGGCAGGTCAGTGATACTGATGTACGAACGTCTATCTCCGTTAATCTCATATCATATGCACCACTGATTACGAAGATTCCGGGGATGTGCGCTCTTCAACAGCAGTTACAGACCGGATGCTTACCCTGTTGGCACTATCTGCCTTCCAAATTATATTCGTGCCATCTAGACCGCAATCATAACATCCTCTCCTGCAAGGCGCTCTGGCTCTTGTAGTATGCATCGCAGCGGTGACAGACTCCTTGGTGACAGAAAAGACTAAAATGTCTCTGCGAAAAACCAAGATAGCTGGTGGTGAGAGATAAAACACAAGAAAACGAGATAGTAATGCTCGTCTGACAAGATATGAACGATTCAGTCAGATTGGAGCAGATACAGGCATTGTTTTCGTTCTCTCATTCTGTATCTGGATTTTCAAGCCATCGATTCTGGCGAAGACGTGTTGGACAGCTTAAAAGTCATGGGTGTGAGAACGACTGCTACTGAAGCGGAGGGGATGCGGGAAACTACAGCTCTTCGTGGCGTGCGGAAGAGCATTGAGCTAGACATTCCACTGGTATCGTGCCTATAAATATCTCTGCTCTCAATGATATCTCTATTGAAGATACCGGTCTCCCTTGCATGTACAAAGTACTGTGTACAGGACATATAATCTCGTCAGAGATGATCTATGTTCTCTGATCAAAGACTCGGAAGTCCTCCGTACGATCTGAGAGCAGCCGCGCATCTTCACATGACAAGAGAGGATGGGTTCACAACTTCACATTCGATCGCTGGCAAGAAGATGGAGTCCAAAAGAAGACACGGAAGTAAGCAGGTCAGTGATACCAATCCACCTCCCCTGGCCTCCATTTCCGCGAGTCTTACAAGACTGATGTTCCCAGCAAGACAATCATTACCGAACGACTAGTAGGATCTTAGGGATCACAGACCTGGTACTCTTCCACTAACTCCTGTCATTGCAACACTAGCTCATGATGTCAAAAATGCTTTACACCTCTCTTCGTGTTGGGGCCGGCATATCCTAGTCTCATAGTCATCTTACCATTGAAGCAGTCGAATAATGGTTGTAAGAAGAGGAAGAGATACTGCTTGGCAGCATGGCTTTATATGGACGATTGCGACATCTCGAAGGAAATGGCCTTTTCGGAAGTGGTTTAGAGAGTCCTAGATGCAACAGTCTCTAAGTAAGCTACGAATCCGGTCGGATCTGATCGCGCTATACAGAATTCTCAACCTCGAGTAATCCCTATCTGTGTAGCAGATTGGAGAGCAGACAAGTATATAAGCTACCTGCATTGTAACAATCACTTGTTGACAACAGGTATGACCCACGAGCCCTAGAGGCACAACATGATTCAAACTTTACGTAAGCAACAGTGACAACATTGTTCCGAGATTGCAGACCTGTAAGAAAAGTGTGGCAAGGAAGAAAGAGAATCAGGTCTGTGATACTTATACCCCCTTTCTTCATCCCATCCAGAGTTTTAATAGATGTCTTGACCCTAGAACAACAGAGGAACAAATTATCTCTGAGAGTAGAAAATCTGGACAGGCGTCACACACCCGTCGCTATCCCTCTCTAGTATACTAATTCTACATCCTTCAGTGACAACATACATCGCTTAAGGAATTGTCGACGCGCGATTCGATAGCGGTAGCCTCGACTATAGAGAAATACCCCTAGTCGTCTCGGAAGATCTTTAAGTACTCTTCAAACGACGACATTCCTACAATACGTGAATGCGGAGTGGCAGAGATGAACATGCAAGAGAAAATCTCAAATACTGCGGCATACTCGTTTGTTTTGAGCCAGGAAGATAGAATGAGATGGACAGAGGGAAAAAAGGAAGAGAAACAGACACGTGTATCGAGCAGAGAGAACACCTCTCGCAGGTACGAAAAGGGAGATTCCGCCATTAATGAGTAGATAAGGATGTGCATAGCCACAGATTGCTCATAAATTACAGAATGCCTGTTCTGCTAGCGGTGGAGTTGAGAGTCGCTCCAAACAACGCCCGAGTACACCACTTGTTGCAAGTGCGCTGAAGCTGAAGCAGGTATGGGAGGTGACCAGGTCTGTGATACGCATCCATTGTTCTGGTACCCGCGTCTCTATCATGACTGGACATCTTAGCCACTCCTTACCATGGAGTCTGATTCACGGACCTGAGAACCTTCTTGCTTGCCCCGATCCGACTTCTTCATAAAACGATCATAGACGTCACCACCCACCATAGCATATTTTTGCCAGCGATGTCACAACTTTAGCCAGTCGAATGTTCCACAACACGGAACAGCTTAGGTCGTTCGGCGGAAAGAAAGATATAGGGTAGAGAGCTAGGAAATTCTGCAGCTACTTTACAAGAAATATCATGTCATACGAAGAGAAACCTACTCTACAAAGAAGTACATTAAGGAACGGAAACATACTACTTGCGCCTGGCTCATACGCTGCCTTTAACTTATAAAAGATGGTAGAAAACACATTCTCTTTATCTTTTATAGGCACCCGCAGCATCGTCATCCACTTATGTCCGACGCAGACCAGATATATCCTTTCTCCTCTTGTGCGTTTGAGCGAGAGCTAGGACACCGGACGAAACGTCGCGGGTCGATGATACCCTACCCTCGACATGACTCCCGCTACCTCTCTATACTGAAAATTGGGACTACTATCGAGAAGACGAGGAGCTAACCCGGAGCGCGGCGTTATCGACCCGAGACGCGTCTTCGGCGGCTCTTCTTAACACGACGTAGCTATAAAAATCAGAACATAAGAACACGGTACACGAGATTCATCATCGCAAGAATATTGCCATTGATATGCTGTTGATATTTAACAAATCTACACGGAAAGAAACGGCTTTATACTACCATCCCTTAACTTTCAGAAGCGAAAGGATGTAAGTAGTAGTCATTACAGGTATATTTAAGGTCCTATCCAACAAAGTGCTTGGAGGAAAATAGTTGCAGCAATGCAGAATGATTTTCTAGATTTAGAGATGTCCGAAGAGAGAAAGACATGAAGGTCTTCATTAGCAAGTTTACCAAGACATCACAGAGGTCATATCCACCACAGTGCTTGGAAAAAATAGTTGCAGCAATGCAGGATGATTTTCTAGACCTCGAAATTTCCGAAGAGAGAAGGACACATAGATCTTTGTTAGCTAATTTGGCAAGACATTGAAGTGAAGGTACTAGGAGCAAAACCTTGCAGCAACGCAGGATGATTTTCCAGATAAAAAGATGTCCGAAGAGAAAGGTCGATTGACCAAAATATCATGTATCACCCTCTACTATCCACAAGGGGAGAAACTGTTGCTGCAATGCAGTATATGTTTCTAGATATAAAGAGGTCCAAAGAGAGAAAGGCATAGCACACAGACATTCAAAACCAGAATATTACAGAGCTTTTATGTCAATGAGCTAGAACAAAATAATTGCTGCAATGCAGAATAATATTCCAGTGGCAAGGAGGTCCGCAGAGAGCGATAAACATAAAGATCTTCGCAACACAGTAAACCTACACATCACAGATGATTTACTTGCCTCAATGAAAGGAAGATATGTTGCTGCAACGCAGGATGATTTCCTTAATGAGTAATTGTCCGAAGAGAGTAGGATTTGATATCTTTTGTAAGGCCTAATCTGTCCAGACGAATCTTCCAAATTCATCAGAGTAATGAGGGCGTTGATCAGAACATGGGACTGAGGTGCCGAGTCGTCTGGATGCAAGAAGGGCTTCCAGATAAACGGAATGTCCGCGAGGAGTGACGAAACATGATGGTCAGAGTATTGTAGGTATTTTCAGGAAACATGACAGAGGACATCAGGATGATGAGATGCAGAATGTGGTTCGAAGTAGCGTTTAGCTCAGACAGAGCACTGGAGTGCGGGATAACAGGAGGTGGCTTGCTTTCATGAGTGGTAGGATGCAGTGATACGTGAAGACCAGGACCGTAAATGGAGAGTTGGCGACCATGGTGGACTGAAAGCTTTGGGAGAAGACGCTGTGGTGATACACGTCGAGGTTTGATTGTCAGCAGCGGAAGGATAATTCTTGATTGAAGACGGTGAACTAAGATTTATGCATTCCAACTTTTGCACAACGACATGACACATGACGAAGGAGATAGAAAGGAAGATCAAGTTTGAGAATAATTCTTGCAGTCGTTGCGCATATAGAATGTTTACCTGCCGACCTCCAGCGTCTTGACCTTCGTAATCCCGCGATGCAGGGTTCCCTCAGAATGCATGCAAGCATGTCTATTATACATGGTTGATGGATGACATGCTGTCTCATTCCACGTCCTCGTGGCCGATTTCCACGAAAGATGAGGCAGTCGAGGTCGTCTCGCTGTTCGAGGTGGTTTTGCTGGTAGTGTCTTGGACAGCGTCGTCGCTTGGCCTGTGTGCACATGTCGCAGTCTATGCAGTTTGGTCCACAGCCATACCATCAGCCTCGTCATCCACAGCTTCGATGCGGCAAGCGGATGGTACGGAAGCCTCCTTGTCGATCATTTGGCGTGATACGGAGACGATGTTGTCTTCGAGAAGATCTTGGCCGAGAGTTTCGATGTCTACGAGTGTGTTAGTGATGAGGGTGTGACGAAAAGTGGACATGACATACGCTTCTTGGGGTCGACCTTGCCGACATATCTTGTGCGTAGTTGGTCCTTGGACAGCTCAGTCTCCTCCTTGACACGCTTCTCGTAGCCCTCTGCCAAGCTGACGAGCTTGTTGAGCTTCTCCAAAGTGCGGTCGCCCTCAGCCTTGAAGTCGGGCATGGTCAAGGCTTCTGTCCAGACGCTCTTGTGCAAGTTCATGAGCATAGCTTCCTCTCCACCGACTTGGCCATTCGAGGATTCGCCAGCTGTCGATGTGCCGTGTCCTTGACCGCCGCGACCCTTGAGGTATCCGACGGCGATTGAGTAGTAGTGGCGGTTGAGGCCGTGGATCAAGGCTTGGATAGAAGGCTTGTTGAGATGACCAACGTTGGAGGTTGTCTGGCGAGGCTCTTGACCAAGCATGAGAGTTTGGGGGTTGATGAGGCGGAAGGCGTCAATGACAACCTTGCCCTTGACGGATTGGATAGGATCGATGACGACGGCGACGGCGCGGGGAGTGAGCTGTTCGAAAGATTGTTGCGTGTTGATATCAACGCTAGACAACCAACAGCCGAAACCAGGATGTGAGTGGTACCAGCCAACGACGGTTTCCGGGCGACCAGTCTGGCGAAGCATGTCCATCATCTTTGTTTGGAAGACAGGGTCGACAGCCTCGACGGAAACACCGGTACCACTTTGAGGCATGGCAAAGACATCGACGACGCGGACAGTGTAGTCATCGACAAACTCGCCCAGCATCAGACCCATGACTTCCATAGGCACACCAGCTCTTCCGTGACGCAGCATCTTGAGGAGGGCAAGCGATGAGATGTAGACAGTCTCGGAGTTGTCGACAACGTTGCCGTCCTGCTGCATACCACCTCCGCCTCCCATGCCCTGGGCGGCGGCCAGCATTCGTGAAAGTCGGTCCATGATGTTGTTGTGATGTGTGTGTGTTTCTTCCTTCTCTTCAAGTATGCGCAGATGATAAGTGACGCGGTAGATGGGAGCTCGAGGTTGTGATGGATGGGCGGCGACAGGGAGATGGAATTGTTAGTGATGGAGCTGCTTCAGACGGCGACTCTGGACGATGATGCGCGCGGCCAGCTACGGACAAGCTCCGACCTCCGACACTCGCTCCTTCCTTGACTTTTGTTTGTTCTGTTTGCACCTTTTCCCTGTAAAGCTTCGCAGTTTGCTCTGTTTGCGTGCTTCCCCGAAGCTCGGAAGTGGCAGATCGCGTACCATCCACTCTTGCATTTATCCACCAAAAGTCCATACCCAGTCAATCAAGTCAACCATCTCGCCATTCTTCTTGTTGATATCTTCTGCCCATCTCGATCACCCGAACTGCATATCTACACACACACGCGACCGCAAAGAAACCCTCCCCCTCTCGTCAAGCCGCCGACATGGCCAACTCGGCGCAATATGGCCCTCCTCTGGACCCTCCTCGCGCTACCAACGGAGGCCAACCCAAGAAAGTCGCCTACTTTTACGATTCTGATGTCGGAAACTACGCCTACAATGCTGGCCATCCCATGAAACCTCATCGCATCAGAATGGCCCACAGTCTTATCATGAACTACGGCTTGTACAAGAAGATGGAAATCTACGTGCGCCATGTCCCGATCTGTCGCATCCTTCATACAATATACTGACCATCTCCCAGCGAGCCAAGCCTGCCTCCAAGTACGAAATGACCCAATTCCACACCGACGAATATGTCGACTTCCTCTCAAAAGTCACTCCCGACAACATGGACAGCTACGCGAAAGAGCAAGGAAAATACAACGTTGGTGATGATTGTCCTGTCTTCGATGGCTTATTCGAGTACTGTGGCATCAGCGCCGGTGGCAGCATGGAGGGTGCTGCTCGTCTGAATCGTCAAAAATGCGACGTCGCCGTCAACTGGGCTGGAGGTCTGCATCACGCCAAAAAGAGTGAAGCTTCCGGCTTTTGTTACATCAACGACATTGTCCTGGGAATCATCGAACTTTTGCGTTTCAAGTCGCGCGTTCTCTACATCGACATTGATGTCCATCACGGTGACGGTGTTGAGGAAGCCTTCTACTCGACAGACCGTGTCATGACCTGCTCTTTCCACAAGTATGGAGAGTACTTCCCCGGTACAGGTGAGCTACGCGATATTGGTGTCGGAAATGGCAAGAACTACGCCGTCAACTTCCCTCTTCGCGACGGCATGGACGATGTCGCATACAAAAGTGTCTTCGAGCCTATCATCGCCAAGATCATGGAATTCTTCCGCCCTGATGCTGTCGTTCTGCAGTGCGGTGGTGACTCGCTGAGTGGTGATCGTCTTGGATGCTTCAATTTGTCCATGCGAGGTCACGCAAACTGCGTCAAGTATGTCAAGAGCTTCAACCTTCCTACTCTGGTACTTGGAGGCGGTGGCTACACCATGCGAAACGTTGCTCGCACATGGGCATACGAGACCGGTCAACTGGTTGGTCAAGAGATGGGCCCTGAGCTGCCCTACACCGACTACTATGAATACTACTCTCCCGACTTCGAACTGGATGTCCGCCCTTCGAACATGGACAACGCCAACAGTCCTGAATACCTCGAAAAAATCAAGCTACAAGTCTTCGAGAACCTGTCACGTACGAGGTTCGCTCCCAGTGTGCAAATGACCGACGTGCCACGTTCACCGCTTGTCGTACAACCCAACGAGAATGATCCGGACAACGAAGGCGACACTGAAGATTTGGATGAGCGTGAGCAGCGCCTCGACGATAAGGACGACGATGAAAACCCTGACTCTCGCTACACTGAACGCAAGTGGGATGCTCGTATCGAGCGCGATGATGAGTTTGAGGACTCGGATGACGAAGAGATGGATGCTCTTCTTGGCGTCAAGAAACAGCCTGGAGCAGAGCCCCGTCGCCCAAGGATAACGGATCACAAGAACCCCTACGCCGACATGGCCGAAGGCTCTCTCGCCGAATCTGGTACAACCACTCCCCTCGATACTACATTACCGCCAGCTGCTGCTCAAGCAGACCAGATGGTTGTTGACAGAGCACAAGCCGCAAATGCAGCTGTTGGAGATGCTATCATGGCTGCCAAGGCTTCCGAAGATCCTCACGCTGTGCAACCCGCCATGGGCGAGGAAGTCGCCAGCAACGGAACACAACGAGCTCGATCGCCGCAAAATGCCCCCTCGACTAATGCTCAAGCTCCTGCAGCTGAGCCGGAAGACGTCGAGATGGGTGAGGACGACGTCGCTGAGCCGCCCGCCAACGCACCGAACTCAAACAACACGCAGGCGGGTGCTGGACCTACTGCAACACCTCCCCCAGATCCGACTGTTGCGGAAACAACTACAACTGCACCAGAAGATATCGAGATGGGAGATGGTGCTGCTGAAGCTAAGGAGGAGGGCCGCCAAGAACGAGATGCTGAGGATGTCCAGGGAGAGATGAAGCGTGAGGGTGAGGCTGGTGGTATAAACTAGGAGAATTTTGTCTCACCGCGCACGCCCTCAGCATACCTTCCCGGTTCCTCTGATCTCAGATCAAGTCCGCTAAGCTCGCCGCCATCTGATCCGATAGCATGAATTTCCCGCTCGAATGATGGACCGCCAAGCGCAAACGATTATCTCGGAGTTCGGCGTCTCAATCTGCATTCGTTTCCGGTATGGCAAGGAGTTTGCTGGGTATACGTCTCGTTGAGAAGGGCTCGATTTAGGAGGAAAGGACTGCAAGCAGGCGTCCTTGGATGTCACGAGTAGACCACGATTGATACGTAGAAATGGTTTATCATGTTCAAACTTGCTCACACTGACCTTGATGATTGGACATATTATATCCTGCTATCTGGCATTCTGCCTTTCGAGCTCTTCACTATGATGCTGCTGTGCTGAATTTGGAAGCTCCAGCCGTTATCTGACACCAAACCCAATAAGGCAGCTCTAGCCGGTATCAGCGACGACCTCCGCAACCCCGCCTTCCTGATAACCTGCGGGCACTTCGGGCAAGAAGTATAAGAGTCTCGTGTCCTCCCTTTCCTTTCTGTATGTTTCCTCTTTGACTTGATCAAATTTGCCCTTGATCAGTCTACTTCTCCTTCACACAAAGTCTATGTTTTGCGATTACGGTCTCGACGGAACACAGAAATATCATGTGGCCCCTTGGATCTCACAAACAGATATGGTATGTCATATTCCATGGCTCGTGAGAAACTCCATCACTGACTCGCCTTCAGCCAACGGAAGCAAGATGAGCGTGCTGATCGAATTGCAAACCTGCCAAAGTCATATCAAGGTTCTATCTCGTCCGACGAGAGATCTATACTAGATGCCCCCATCGATCAACTTGTACAAGATGTACAAAACTCCATCAAGTCACCTGCGGATATCCTTCGAGCTTACGGTAAGGCTGCCGTCAAGGCACATGAAGCTACCAACTGCTTGACCGAGATCATGTTCCCCGAGGCCGAGAAGTGGACTCAGGACGGATCTATCAACTTGAAAGGACCTCTTGCTGGTATCCCTGTCTCGCTCAAGGACTCTATTGTCGTTGGTGGATACGACGCCTCCGTTGGATACTCTGGCAAGTGCTTCAAGCCTCATGCTGCAGATGGTGCTATGGTGCGCCTACTCAAAGACGCTGGGGCCATTCCATTCGTCAAGACTGCTTTACCCATCACCCTGCTCTCTTTCGAATCAACAAATGATGTTTGGGGTCGTTGTAAGAACCCTCACAACGCAAGATATTCTCCTGGCGGCAGTACCGGTGGCGAAGGTGCTCTTCTCGCTTTCGGTGGCTCAAGAATAGGCATTGGTTCTGATGTCGCCGGTTCCGTTCGCGCTCCTGCGCATTTCTCCGGTTGTTTTTCCCTTCGCTGCTCTACTGGAAGGTGGCCCAAATATGGTGTCGACACTTCCATGCCTGGCCAGGAAGGCATTCCTAGTGTCTTCTCACCCATGACAAGAACGCTTTCGGATCTGGTCTACTTCACTCGGAGCTTGATTCAATGCAAGCCTTGGACGTACGATCAAAGTGTGCATCCTTTGGCATGGCGTGAAGATGACTATGAGGAGTTCAAGGACAAGAAAAGGCTTCGAATCGGTGTGCTGAGAACTGATGGTGTGGTTGATCCTGCACCTGCTTGTGTCCGTGCACTTGAAACTACTGCTTCGGCACTCAAAGCACAAGGTCATGATGTCTTCGATCTCACTTTGCCTTCCGCGCCTCATGCTCCTCTGGACGCTTTGGCTATCGCGTCTCAACTCCTCAATGCTGAGGGTACGAGAACATACAAGCGCTTCTTCAGCTCGGGTGAATGGAACGACGCTGGTGCCTCGCAGCTGACTTTCTGGATGAAGTTGCCCTCTCCTCTGCGCTGGCTCTATGTCAAATACGTCCGTTATATCCGTCGTGACGCCGTCTGGGCCCGTCTCCTCGAATCTCTCCACGAGAAATCGGCTTACGAGAACTGGCAACTTGTCTATCAAAGAGAGAGCTTCAAGAACATCTGGTTCGACTGGTGGAATGGTATCAATACTGATGGCAAGGGTGAAATGGATGTGATGATCACGCCTCCCAACGCTACACCTGCTGTTCCCCACGATGGCATGAAGGATGCTGTCTCTTCCTGCGGGTACACTTTCCTGTTCAACCTTCTCGATTATACTTGTGGTATCATTCCTGTCACCAAAGTTGATGCTGCCAAAGACGCCCTACCTTCAGGCTTTGTCATCAACAACAATGGCGTTGCGCAAGGCGCCTACAAGCATTACGATGCACAAGCGATGGCTGGCCTTCCTGTGGCTGTTCAAGTCGTCGGCAGAAGACTGGAAGAGGAGAAGGTCCTGGCCATTATGGAACGAGTGGAACAAGCACTCAAGGACAGTGGAAGTGTTTATGAACTGCTTCAAGTGCCTTAGAAACGCAAAAGAGTAAGATTCGTGGTGTGTTGAGCCTTCATCCTCTCTCTCCGCTTGCCATCACTGCTGATTTTGTAGATCCCAAAATTCAAGATTGTATTCAGATTTACCTTACCCTTCACGGAGGCAGCGATTAATGTTTCTTTTGGGTTATCGTCAGCGGTCCTCTCCCCTGGAAGAATACTGTCGCCGGTTTGTAGCTGTCAAAATGGAAGCTTATCTTCTGAACAGCTACACTTCCCTCCAAGAGCAGGAAAAAGGCCTTTTAATCATCGGTATTTTTGCTGTCTCCCGGATGCCCACCAATTTGAGACCGTACGTGTCAAAGTACATGCCTGGTGCCTAGGACGTCCAGAAGCCTCAGGTCCAAATCGAAACACAATTAATCCAAGTCTAGGGTGATTCAACTCAAGGGAACCACACGCGTGACCACTCCTTTGTCGAATACCTTTATGAATGGAGATAGCGAAACTGACGACCTTGTCTCACATCCGAGATTCCCGAAAGCCTCACAAAACATGATAGTTGCACACCTATGGTCACCAGAAACACTGAATCCATGCACGACCGCTCTTTGTCTATGGTCATGGCATGAGGGTACCAGGATTTCGATGATAGCGTTCTGTACCCGCTCCGCGAAGTGCCATCTCACCGCTTTCTTTCTTCCAGACATGCAAATGTCGGTGTGTTTTCGCGCTTCTCTTTCAATTGAGAAGTTGTTGTTTGCCTGCTGTTAGACACTCGGATGTGGCAAGCCAAGATTTCCTTCATGCAGGGCTTGGAAAAGTTTGTTCGCTCAGCAGCATTGGCATTTTCTTTGTTGGTGGCTTCTTTCTTCTGGTGATTGCTGGAACACATGCTGGAAATCACTGAAGCTTCTGGCACGTCCGGATTGAAGGGCGGGAAAGTATATCAACGTCCATCTTCTCGCCGGAAGTTCTGAGCATCATCGCTCACTACTTTCACTTCTTTACTTATATATCCGGGTCCTGGATGCACCAACCAACCAACCGGTCGACCTTGATCTCCGCCGAGGTCGTGAATGCGCTATATAACAGCATGACGTCTTTTCACCTGCTTCCTCAAACATGATGCACCAGCCAGACAAGTAAGCGTGTTTCTTACCCCCTCAGCTTTGAGTGTATCTGACTGACCACTTTCCAGCTGCCTGTCATCTTCCTGATATTAGGCATCAAATCATTACCGACGGAGGCCGTTCGCCCAGCGACCCTGTCGACTCCGATTTCCTCTCCCCGTATATACTCGGCCACGATCGCTCTTCACTTGGATCTGGCCGCTCGTGACTATGAAGCCCACTCACCGGAGTCACCGCAAAAGCCCCTGCAACTCCGAGAACCACAGCTGCCGACTTCCGGCAGAGAAAATTCACAATGCCCGTCGTGTACCGATATGGCTGCTGTCATCGCACCATGTCCCACTTGTGGCAGCGAGATCTGAAGATCGAATACATCATCATTGCTTTTGTCGCCAAGCTACCGCCTGCGTTGATCCGATGGATTCTTTTGCTCCTTGCTCGACGAGATAAATGACACTCATACTGTCATCACAGCTCACAAGCTCATGGGACCTCACAAGCTTGTGACACCTCGAGAGCCTACCCTCTGTGGCGCCTCCAAGCCTGCCCCAAAGCTCCTGTTACCGAGCTCAGAGCTTATTCACTGCCACTGCGTGAGGAGCTCATCGGTCTGGACGTGTCGTTCGGTTGCATAGCGCAGCGATGACGGCACATTCAGCGAGGTAAAGGCACCAATTTTATCCGACGCAACAACACATCGAGGCACTTGCTCGACGACGTCGACATCGCACGCCTCTCAACTATGCCGAAAGAACTGACAGATGTCCCTCACCGCCGCTACATCCAAAAGCTTCTGTCTCATCTTGTTCTTGGACACTGTCTCCAGTGACCCAGATTTTCTGACATAGCACGACCTTACGTGTATGTTCAGAGAGCTATGATCTTTTCACTGCACACATCAACCCACACCTCAGTTGAATCTCATCAACTCAACCAGACTGGACTCAGTTTAACATACCGGAGCACACATCATGTCCTCAGTCCCTCCCAAATCCAACATGTCCTTTATCTTGTCAACCACCAAGACCGCCGTCGGCGCCCTTACGCCTCACTTATATCTCAATGTCCTTGAATCTCTACAGCTTTCACGTGCCAATGCCACGACTGGGTTGACATGCAAGCAAATGTTCAGAGCTGAACTGAACTACGTCGAGTCCACCGTGTTCTTCTTCAGAATGATGGCTCTTCCCCCGCCCCCCATCTTCCCAGTTCACCCCACTGGTCCTCCGAACGGTCCCACCCAAGGCATTCCCTTTCCCCAGCTGGCCATTGACCTATTCTCCACTACCGGCATTCCTACTGGCTCCATTATCACTGCTGCTAGCACCTCTGAACAATCTGAGTGTCCAACTTTCAAATGATCATCTCCAATGAGACTGGACTTCGGATACCTCACAACATCTATTTACGAGGTTGAATTCCTTTCGGAGCCGACTTCGCATTCACTAGTCGATTACGGCTCTGCGCCGTTCCTTCAGATATCTCGGACGACGTTCTGTCGAGCGCTATTGTATATACTCCAGGGCGCACTTAACATGTCGCCCGTGCTTTCTTGTTGGCTGGACAAACAACATCATCGTCACTTCGAAGCACACAGCCCCAAAAAGCACCAAACTGAAGGCCTCACTTGACCAGTGTCTGCATCCTCCTGTCCATCCTGCGACTGTGCCGGATGTTGTCGGCTTCCCATAACCTGGAGAAACATCAGGCCGCCTCATCTGCCTTTTGATTTCCCGCGTGCTCCTTCACCGGACTTCTGAAAAGGTCCACAAACTGCGAAAAATCCTCAAAGACTATATACGAGTGGAGAAAACACTCCAAAACTCCCAAAACAACAACCCTCACACAACTGCAGGTGTCTTGAGCTGGTGACCTGAGCTTTGGCCTATAGGTCTTTCTTCTCGCCAACAGACACGACACCTAAACTGTCCAATGAACCCGAAAAACTCCCCATTGACGTTAGAGACGAAGTCTGCATGCTTGACATCCCCTTCCCTACTCACGAGATTGTGGACAAAGTCGTCGAACTCTACGACACCAAGGAATCCTCGTAGTCGACCATTACATCTCGCAACGCAAACAAGTTGTGTTGGACGCGAATATGTATATGGAGAGCTCTTATCCATTACGTTCAATCTACCGCCCGAACTACTTCTCAGAGTGGCCAATGCAGTTTGCGCTGGGGATATGCCTAACTTCCATCTTGTCTGTGAAGCCCTCAAAGATGCATCGTTCGCTCATCCAGACCTGATTGAACACCTCCTGTGCAACCTGAAACACAGCATGCTGTTGACCCTACCACGAGAGCTTCTGTGTTCCCTGAGTTCAGCGCGCACTAAATCTTCTTGGAGCGTCAATTCTGTCGAGCGCCACATCGTGGCTAGGATCGCTGGCGGTAGCTCCAAGATCGAACGCAAGGTTCTGGAGCCCCAAGTGGCTATTGATCCACCGTGGTCTTACATCATGGACGACGACAAGAAGCAAGACGCACCTATCGTGATCTCAGACGACGAGGACGACGATGTTGTAATCATCAGCGAGACCCATACCCGGAAGAGTCGCCGCCATGTCTCCGTCAGCGACGATCAACTCATCCAGGCACCCGCCGAGGATGACACTCATAACACGATCCGTCTCAAGTCCCAACTGTCGCTGCCACTCCCAATGACTGCCATTGGGTCCAGAAGGCTACAATCCGTTCGAAACTGTGCAACGAGACCACTACATTCAGATTTCAGAAGACCTATCTCGTAAGATGAATGCTCGGGCCGACCCTGCACAAGAACCTCATGTTTCCAGTCCAGATCAGACTAGAGTTTAACGAAGATCTCTGATCTGCAACACAAGATGAAATCGAAAAATGAGGACAGTCAGCGAGTATACGTTATCTACTGAGACCCTCGACGACAAGGCTCGCGTCACTGTGGTCCAGACGGTCTTCAAGCGCCGCCGTTCAAACAGAACTGACTTCGAGCTTACCAACTTTGAACTTACGCGACCTCGCATTACCAAGATCTGCCGCATGACCAGAGACGAGGTGCCGCCTTTGCTGACCAAGATCAGCTATACGTAAGTCGATCACGCTCTCTAGTGGAAGCAGAAGCATGATAACTAACTCAATAACAGGACCACCTCGACCAACAGCACATTGGTGCAGTCGGGGTTCGCCCGAGAGTCAGGGTGTGTCGCTGGAACGGCTGCACCGTCGGCCCCCACAGGGACAGGGCGGAGATGAGAAGCCGTCTTTAGCATCATACTTCTGATGCTCGTCCCTGGTTCTGCAACGGGGTCTGCGGTGCAAGCTTCAAGTACCGCTACACTCGCGCCGCACACCATAGTGTGTGCGCTCACGAGCAAGCTTAGCACAAACGGCACTCCCGTCAATTCCCAACACGCTACCACTCATCCAACCACCCTGGGAATTACTTAGGACTATCAATTAAATCATCTACAGCAACTATTCTTGGCGAGGCTCAAGAGATACAAGAACTATTCGTCGCCAAGCGCACAACTTCAAACCAGCTTCGAGTACCTTATATAACCAGAAGGAAGAAGATCACTCCGACAGATGCTACCAACCCATACTCTTTGTGAGAGCGGAAATTGATTCAGAGATCTGGCGCGACAACCTCAACATACTCATCGTTTGCCTGGACCTTGACGCTCAACGTTCTGGCTTTGTATCTTACCGGTCCCTGACTTCGGCTCTGTAGAGTGTATCGAGTTCTGGATCAAGCCCTCTGTCCTCGCAGACAGATATCGCCGCCCTTATTCCACAAAGCTATCAACACCAGCAATAAACATCAGAAAGAGGAGAGTTCGCGACGGTCACCCAGGAGCTATATGACGTCTCTGTAACATTGATCTCGACACCCGGCCTTGCTCAGATCCCTGAAGCTCTACGGGCGCTTTTTGAACGCCAAGTACCCACGATAGTGAGTTTGCGCAGACCAACAACAGAGCACAATGGCAGTCAAACTACGGCAAGAGTGAGTTTGAAGCTCAAGGCTCTGGGTTCGCTAGGTGGATCCTTTTGAAGTTACCGTGCTTGATCGCCACAAGTTTGGATCACCATCACCCTCATATGACTTCCGTCACAAAGACGCCCGCCAAAGTCCAACGAACATATCATGAGTCGGTAGATTGCGTGTCCGCCTGTATCCCTCTCAGATGTCTACAACACCGGCAGCAATTCATATAGCTGTCTGCGAGCGCCTTTCATCTTGATCAACATTCCTGACAATGATTACAACGATACAAGCATTTTGACCGCCTGTAACGCTGTGAACTTGAGGAACCATTCCACTCTGGTGCTGCCTCAACCCATTCCATCTTCCATACTATTGGCGAGCTTGTCACATTTCTCCACCAAAGATCTCAGAACAGCTCATTGCTTGAGCCCCTCACCCAGACTGAGGGAAACAACCCTATACAACAAGCTCAAGATCTATATATAAGTTCGAAGCCGAAGATTCCCGGCGAGTGCTTCGCCGACAAGATGTTCACATGCCCTATGTCTCCGACTGATTGCAGACAAGACATTCGCGGTCTCAAAGTCTCTGCCTGATGCTGTGTTACCATGAGCGTGAGAGACCTTGGTTGAGGCTGATGTATACCTTACTCCTGTCCTTTCAAGTGACACACCGACGCTCATCCCAATCACGAGAAGTGGCCTGATCTGCTCAGAGTCTTAGCAAAACTCAAGACACACGCGCCGTCGAGTATGTATCGAGTGACGGTATTGAAGCCCAGCAACTGATCGAAGACACGTCAGATCATAACCACTTCACGGTGTGAAAGATCAGAGACACCCGCCATGAGAGCGCGAGGGCGTTCCAAGCAGTGATGCCAATGGGTGCTCACTCATGGATTTTGGGATAACTCATAACTCTATAACTCATGAGTAAGCTCACTCATTAACTCATAAGTGCTCATAGCCATGAGCACTCATGAGCACTTATGAGTTATTAAGTGAGTGATGAAATTGGTTGCGGCCAGGGAGCGATCTGATTGGTCAACCCTAGATTGTTAATTTCAGGGGTTCGCCGCGGGGGCGACCCTGTCTCCCGCGAGGGCGACCCTATCTTCTTCATGAGCACTCATGAGCTATGAGTACTCATGACTTTTCTAACTTATGACTCATATAGCATGAGTTAAATGAGTTATGATTTATATGAGTGAGTGCTCACAACTCATTGGCATTACTGGTTCCAAGAAGACCTTTTGCCTCTAACGGTCTTCCTCCATATCACTAACGACATCGATATCAGAGCTCGCACATGGTAGATGTCCAGCCCAAGAAACAGACAAGTAGACAATATTGCTACCACCTCATCTGAGAGATCGACGACCTCTTCAATGACGAGATGTGGGCTGGTGCGCTTGGAAGTTCTGATCGCACAGAAGAGACAGACTACATGGACTACATGGACTACATGGACCCGGCCTACGGTTCTTATAACTCAGATACTGCTTGGACACATGGAAGACCCCAACACTTCCGCTGAGGTGAAAGATAAGAAGCAATCGTCATGAGGGAGCAACGCCACATCAACAATCTTTCTGGGTCCTTACAACCATTGCCCTTACCAAGGATGAGAATAACATTTGTTTTGGAGAACTAGGATATCGACGAAAATCCTGACGATGAACTTGACGCAGACCGAAATATATATATACAAGGCTCAGGAAACCGCTGAGGGCTTCGCCGATAGGATGTGTTCCTGCTGTTCGGTGTGAGCTCTGCCTCCAATGCTGGGCCTGCATCTGACTCACATGCTATCGATATGCCTATTGCGACTTCATGCACACCTGCCCCTCAACTTGGCTCTCGGATGGTTCATGCTGCAAACATGTGCTCCTCATTCAACCTTACCTCGAAAGCATTGATCAATAACAATTTTTGAGTGCTTCAATCTCTGTTCTGCTGCCCGAAGAGGTTCTGATACACTTGTCTGTCCTCGCGTTCGTGGTACAATGAGCCGGTGGAAACCAGCCCAAACCGACAGCTTCATATCCGACTCTTCTTGACCGCGCCGATCAAAGCTTTGCTGAGCATGGCAAAGTTCCAGCGACTGAGGGCATCTCATACAGGAAGGGCATTGACGTTCCCCCCTCCGTGAACGTCGAAGCTTCTATACTAGGAATTCTTCAACATTCTTGAGTTCTGGCAACCCTTTGACTGGAACACGAGCGCGAAAGACACTATGGAAGGTGTGCACGCATGATTACAGATGTATAGAGATGGGTTGAGAGTCTGTATGCCCGAACATCTCGCTAAGCCTACCTGCCTATCAAGACGGAGTTTGGATTTTCAGTGGCCGTCCAAGCAGAACATATCGGTTTCCCAACGCGGCTGGCAAAGGAGCATCTCTGGCCACACTGGAGGCGATAAGCGAAACATCGATCACTGGCTTCGTAATTCTGTTCTTCCGGTCTAGAAGACAACACCTGAACACTGAGCGGCGAGTATGTCTTTACTTGCTCATTCAATTCACTTCATGTATTCTTGATCCCGGCAGTCTTTTTTCTGTTTCGGGCTTTCAACCAAGCCATCGTTTGTGGTCGGGATGACGGAGAGAATCATGTTGCTCTTCGACACGCATCATCTGCGAATATGTCATTGCGAGGAACAGCGTGACATTCAGTCGGCAAGAGGTAACATCACTTTTCATCTGCCTAATTGCGAAGAGGATGCCAGTTCTCTGAGCCAGAGGGTGTTCTATAAAGCTGGTAGTCTTAGCCGATCAAACTCAAGAACAAGACAGAGGAGCAGACGGAGGTCGATGAGCAGTACGGAGATTTCCAAGGCATGTCGCGGCAGATGACGTCTGAAGTCACCATGAGACTTTGCCTGAGTATCGGGAACTTCGGCGACTTCGCCAGGAGACCCTCATGCTCTCTCCTGTCCGGGTTGATTGATGCTTCGTCGGGCGATGGGCACCCTGGGATCATGGCCTGTAGATGGAACCACGGTCCGATGACCCCGCCGCCAATACCTGAACTAGAATATGCAAGCCGCAACTACTCACAAACTACACTACGTTGCTCGCCAGCAGGCTCGCGATCGAGGCACCAATTTGTGTGGTACTCAAGTCAGGAAACGCCTCTAACAGAGCTTCTTCACCCTGCAACAAGGACAACAGCTGATTGCTAGGCCGAACCACAAATACCCCTGGACACGATTGCTGAAGCCGACAGCAATTGAAGGCCTCGGAGACATCTAACAGCTGTGACTTCACAATCCAATGACGACGAGAAGTACTAGCAAGACAGCTTTTGCTGGACTTCTCGGCAGAGGTTTTGCGGACATGACAGAGATCAGAAAGCTTATATATCCTCTTGCACTAGGCGAAGAGACGGCCCAGAGTACCAGTTTTACACAACGAACGATGACATGTTGAGGAGAAGGAAGCCTATTTCAGAGGAGCTGCGTGGGTTCGCACAACCGCCCAGCTCTCCCAACCCCGGCATCACATCTGATGACATAGCCCCTCACGGTCCGCAGCGTCCTGAAACATTTGAGATTGGTCACACCACCAGGCTCTACGTTTATAACTCCCACATCACCGACTATGATACCTATTTCAGAGGTCGCAAAGGTACAAGTACCGGTCGCCAAAATCAGAAAGCAATTATTCCATCGTCAAAACGTTACCCAAAAGGTGGAAGCTCTTGGACTTTTTGAAGTCGAGAACGATGTCACAACTAACGACCAGGCCTGGCAGCCAGTCTATAGACGCTGGCGAAGATGCTGCCAAAGCCGCCGTGCCGCAGCTTCAAAGACGTCTGATCGAGGTCATCATTGAGATGGTCAAAAAGAAGCTAATTGATGACATTACGCTTGAAAGGCCATCGTTGGAGTTGCTTAGGCAGAGCCGTATATAAGTGATGTCGAATCTGTCACAAGCATCGACCAGGCATGGCAGCCTGCCTACATCAATGCTTTGCCTTGCTTGCCGGCCGAAGAGTTGCAAGTCGTCCCCACATACGAATGGATGCATCACTTCGACCGCTCGTTGCTCCTCACGCAATTGGGAGGAACGAGCTCGTCGCCATCTTTCTACCACGTTCCCGAGGCCGAACGCTCCCTACTTCCTAACCGCGGATACGAAGATCTCGAAGCCGTACATGAGCACTTTGACCAGACAACCCAGGCGCCCACGGCTCTTTCCTCACCGAGATAGACAATGTTGCTACTATTCACCAAGCCTGGTAGCCTTCCTATATTCAGGCGTTACCTTCCTTGCCAACCGCTGTCACGCAAACAAGCTGAGGCATACATGTCAGCTAAGACACCCAAGACGCCCAAGCCAACAAAGGCACCTAAGTTAGCTAAGACACCCAAGACACCTGCCAAAGAACTGCGAGCCCAACAAGAAAACTTTGACGGAGTCTTCGAATGAACACATCCAGGGTGTTGCCACGCAGGCAACCTGGAAGCCACAACTATGGAACAAAGCTGGCAGCCCGGCTATCTCAAGTTTTTGCCTCCCTTGCCTGTTGAAGAACTCCGAATCATTCCCTTGTCCGGGAAGATGCACCGCTCGAATCGCTCGTTGATGCTTACTCAATGGGAGGAATCTCGGAGATGAAGTACTCGCGGTCGGAAAGTAGTCAGCAAGCACATCTGTCGATTCCATCAACTCCTCTGTCGCACTGCGATCTGGTTTCGTGGAGGGCGACAACATCGCTATGCCTCAGGGCACAAAGCACAAGCTGTGCGGTTTCCGAGGATCACCCCAGCAGACCACAACTGCGTCCCCCTCCGCACAAGTCCAACTCTGCCTCAGCCTACGCCCAGCATGGAACACTGCGGTGAATGCTGCCACTAACCCCACCACCCATGGATTCAGTCATGGTTAGCATATGCTGGAATACCCTGGTGTTAGCATATATATACTTTGAGTGCTTCTGAGTTCCTGTATGAGTCTCTCAACCTCATCGCCATGTTTGAGCTGCATTCTCAAACAGACATCTACGGTCTAGTCTTCATCGCAAATATACTCACAAGCCGTCTCGCGTACCCTCACACAGTGGTTTTGTGGCGGAGTGTGGCCATGTATATTGCTACACCTGTTTCGAGGACCTTCTAACGACCGAAGGTCTCAAGAAGAACGACCACATGCCGGTGTCGACAGCGACGCCCATGGAGACTGTATCAACGGTTTGCAGTGTTCCTTCAACCCAATCAACTTTTGACGGATGATCTTGTGTTGTGAAGACACACAAATTTACCCGCTGGAAAGTCGATACCTACTAGCAGTCAGGAAAGGCCTGCCCCGAAGCTCATTCTGAGTGCCACTGGCATTATTCGAATTTATATTATATGCTTTGGCTACTTCTGAGTTGTGGTCTGAGGCACGAACGCTGCACAACAGCTTCTTCCCTGCTCTCGAATAGGCCAATGTTGGCGCCCTCACGTGCTTTGGGTATTCCAGCAGAAGACCGACCACACGTCACCATCGACGATACTGTTCAAGCCCTTTGTCTAGGTTGGCTTCTAAGCTTGCCAACTGAACGAGGAGGTCAACTTAGACGACGAGTCAGGACTCAGAAGAGAACCCGTCAAGGGACGCGAGAACCAGCGCTTCACCTCGGCACACAGTAGAGCTGCATCGAACGACATGCCTGAAGCACCTGAGGACGAAAACTCTGCTAGATACGACGTCGATGTGAAGTATCAGCTTGAGGAGTTTCTCGTTCAGGAGCAGGGAGACGAAACACGGGGTTCTGAAACTCTTATGTCAGCATCAGACCATCGTGAAGATGCAAGACACAGAGACCGCCATGAGAATCAGTCTTTATCTATCCTCAACATGATCCATTGCCGCCATGCCGACCGTAGACTAACGACCGGACTAGAAGCTACCACTGCCAGTTTCACGCCCCCAGTCATCAGCAGCACAGGGATGAATTGTATATATCGATTCCAGGGATGGTATCCTCAAGAAGATGGCTTCCACTCGATCTTCTGCTGTTTTTCTTGGCCCTCACTGAGGTCTTCTAGGACTGCTCGTGGCTAGAAGATAGATGAGCGATGCTGTTGGAGCCCCGCAACAGCAACCTAGTCTGGTCTCCCGGTCAGGGCCCGACACAAGGCCACATCTGATCTGGGGCGTTACTTGGCCTACTGAAGGGCATATGGATTAATTCCATGTATAGCATCTCTTGAGCTTGGATCGTTCTCGCACCATTCGCTGCCGGCCACCACAGCTTCAACGTCGTTGCTATCTTTCCTACACGCGATATAAATCTTGCCGTCAGAGCGTCAATGATGGTAAGCACCAGGACTCCAGAAAAGTTAGCGATCTCCAACAAGCGCCCTGGACTAATGAGTGATTCCAGTGTCGGTTTCCGCACCTGGATGAATCGAATGACCAGCCACCGCCCGTGTCTTGCCAAATGTCCCTCCAAGTGCCACTACGGGCATGAAGCTGTACAAGCTTTTGCGTAAAGCCAACCTCACACGTCACCGCTTTTTCGCGTGGTATGACAACGTCCTCAATGCTTGCCTCAAGCAGCGTGAAATCACCATTCCTCGCCCGTACGTCAAGGCGAATTACGTCAAAACTCTGATGAGAAAAGACAAGACTCACACTTCCTACTCCATGGACTTGCCCATGGAGCTCCGCTACATGATCCCACACCTGGCGCTTCAGTTCGACACGGAAAACCCATGCCGACCTGCTGATTAAATTTACAGCGAAATGGTTAAGCCAGCTCTGCTACATTCTTGTGACCCGGAACCGACTGTCCTATCGTTAACGCGTTCATCTCAGCTCGCGAACCTTCCCTACTCAACACATTCACTGGAAATCAAGCCCTCGTTGCCACCACAGCTCTTGTCAAAGCTCGCGACACACTCAGGCGCATCGACATTCACGGCGAAGTCCTCATGACTGTCCATACTCTGCAAAACATTCTATCCCAGTGTCGCAACGTCACCCCACTTCACGTTGCCAATTGTTCCTCGATTGTACCTCACATCTTCCTGGACACCTTCCTCCCCTGTAGGTGCGATGCTGTCAGCAGGTACCATCCTAGGAGATGTTCGCAACAAAGGCAGATACAACAAGGGTTCATGGTTGTTCGGGTGAAGAACATCAAACAGAGCTCGACTTGAAGCTTTCACGACCCTCGCTCGATTTTGTCATATCCCCTCACTGTCACGAACCTACTCTGCTGTTCCGTATATACGGTTGACGGAATTGCATCGCAAAACTTGCCATGGTCACAACATACCCGCTACCTGTTCCGCGCTGCTCGACAGAGACAAACGAAAACCATATCAATGCTTTCGGGGGTCAGAGCTGGCATGGTTCCTAATGGTCAATTCACCTATATTGAAGTCAAGCAAATTAACAACCCCAACAGAAGTCTTGGTCAGCAATTTGGTCTTGCACTTCGTCGCACTATTATGACGGAGTTGTCCGAAGGAGCAGAGACCATGACTACACTACCCAGATTCAGATATGAGGTTAGATATAGGTTGGATATGGATATGGCTCTATATTCAATCCAGTCCAGATTTGACTGGATATCCAATGGATATCCAGTCTAGTGTCTTGGCATACCTAAATAGGCAAGGTAACTGCCAAGGACTATACAATCTAATGCGAAAAGGAAGAATCCTGCCGTGGTTCGAACCCTGGTTTTTACGAATTTCAACTAGGCTACTTCTTAGACTTACTACCTTATTTACAAGGCTCTCTAATTATTAGATCTTGACTACGTGAATATAATTCGAAAGAGTTGAAATTTCACTAACCGAATGCGGTAATATCTAATGGATATGACTGGATATGACTGGATATCCAGTCCAAATGGATATCTAGTCATCAGTGGATATTGACTAGATATTGTGGACTTAGAAAGGGGGTCCTCTAGATATGGATTGGACTGGATAAGTTGGACTGGATATCCATCTAGTCCCATCTCTGTCCAAGCCTAACCCCAAGCCGTAATCGCAGCCGCAGCCGTACTCGCCGCGGCAGCACAGCTTCTCTAACTGGACGCGTCGACCGAATGGAGTTTACAGATGTTACCGACATCAAGGATATGTCGATCATTCTGAGTGGTTCAACACGAGGATGAACAAAGGACAGAAGCCGCATAAAGCAGCTTTCGAACCGGCGCTCAAGAATGTATAGCGACACATCTCCAGCATGAGATCGCTGGACTTCAGCATCTACGACCGCCTCGTGGACCGTGTATCCATTGACCCGACGAGGGAGCCAGCTGTCTTGAAATGTGAGTATAATCTGCTGCCGGTGGATGATGTCTTGACTGACACATCTCATAGTTGCAACTGCACTATTACCTCGCCCAGGAACTCTTCCTGCGTCTCAAGAAGATATGGAACCTCACATTGCAGCTCTAATGATATTCTCTTCCGGATAGCAGAAATGCCTAGATTGAGTCGATTGGATACCGAATGTATAGCGGACATGCCCCTGAATGCTCGTGTGCACAGCGGTCTAAAACTAATTTAGCTGGAAAAGCTTGAGATCGGAGCAACTAAGAGAAAGCAAGGTGCTCATCTTTGTGGAAACTCGCAAAGAGAGCGTCGATCTATAACAGGACCATGTCAAAATATGCTGGAGTCACCGACCCTTCAACCCGCATCAACCACATTCACGGCGGCATGCCTCAACTCGAGAGAACCTAGGTCGGTGGTCGTTTTCGCCACGGAGGGGTCTCCGCTCTCATCACAAGCCCATTGCTTACATGCGGAAAGAACTTCGCCAAGCTTCATCCGGTCGACCAAACCTTCTATATCCGTTACCATGACTTCGTTGAAACCGATCTCAAAGTCAGGTACCCCAAAATCTGCGCGCCTGTCAGGTGTCCTGATCTCTTCGCTCACCCACCGATGAACTGATCGCAGCTCTTGACCGTTATACTGAGGCCCTGAAGCAGCACACAGCTGCTCTCAGGGACTTCATCGAAACCGTGAGACAGACTCGTAACTCGACCTCTGACCCCCGTCATATTGGTCGTTAAGCATCGGACATCATCTAAGCGAGATGATTGCCCCTTCTGAAAACCGCAGCGACAATGACCGGGCGTCTAAATTATGCTTAACCACAACATGACACTCCGACCCCTCCGCTGATGACGACTTTTGGCCTATGAGACTGGCTGCAAGACGTGACCGCAATGAGAAATAGCATGGACAGCACCAACGACTACCGTGCCGTTGATGCGCTTCAGACGTCTCGTCGTCTATGAAGTCCGTAACAAAGCCGAAAGTCAGTTTACAACTCTTGCAGCGTGCCTTGACTCACAATCTCGACATCAATAATTTCCTTGCAGAGGAGGATGAGATGCCTGTCAGCTACCGAGCTTTTTGTCAAGCTGGCAATGCAGCGCAACGTCAGGTTCACCCTCTGAGCTAAACCCGACTTTCCTCGTCAGAAGTCCTTAGTGTTCGATTCCAACAGTTTTTCTCAACTCGTCACATCTGCCGAATAGGTCCAGACTTTCACATCACTATATTAGCTCATTATATCAACGTATGGGAGCGACAGAGTCACATCCCATGGAACAGGATAGTAGACAGCGCGTTTCCACACACTCCTCACACGTACTATATGACCCCCGATGATCGTCCCAAACATCGTCATCATGCCTGATCTCTGTGCCATGACAGGATACTATTCAAAAGAGGCACAAGTCACTGTGCTGGGCTAGATGGCTATATTACCATTTACACACCCGTCGATTATATAACCAGAAGATGAAGACCGAAGACTGCACAACTTCTTTTGGGCATAGAGTGGCAACTCGCAATCGCAACTGAACCTCATGTTGATGCCTGGAAAGTTCTCCAAGGATACTGAGATCGCGTTCTACTCTAACCGGCGGTCATCACTGCCTCATCTCCGTCGGCCTCGCAAGACATTACAAGATAGGAAGGCAATACAGAACGCGGTGTCTCGAGACTGTGGTCATCAACCAGGCTCCTAAGACCGAGACACCCGACTACATCACCCCCGAGTACAACTCCCTACTAGTGACCTTGGAAATGCTAATGCGAGGTCAGAGTAGAGTCATTGACCAGCCCCTTAAGCTAGCAATAGGTGGGTAGTGCCACTATATACAGAGTCTGGTTGAGACACATAACTACAAGGCTGCTAGCAGTGGCTTCCGCAAGAAGCTTCCTGACGACATCGTCAAGCAAGTCACTCGCAAGGACGAATGTGTTACTCAGTATCTCTCAATTTCTTCGCAGAGACATCCCGTCTCTTCTTTCTCGTGAACGGAGACGATCACCAAAACAAAATCACCGAATAACGAACGGACAGAACATGTGTTTCGGATCCCCAACACGTATACAGGGTGAGGGTTGGAGGACCATTCGATCATGTCTGTCCCAAAGTCGTCTTGGAATGGTTGTAGATGCATCGAGCTCACCATGAGTTCTGACTCCGAAGCTTGGACCCCACCCCGAACACCCTCGCCCAGCTGCGGACCACACAATCAGGTCCATCGACATTGACACCGACATCGACAATCAGGTGTACGCCCGTGACCTCCTCGGCAACAACGTCGCCGGTGTCGGTCCCGGCAACAGCATCCAGTACCCCATGATGATCACTGTGGGCGCTCTGTTTTTGGGCTGCTTCGCCGGTGCTTCTCATGACCAGATCAGGGAGTTCTGCATCTGGCTGAAGGCAAACCCTCATGCTCCCGGCGCAGGGCACTCCAAACCGCTCCATGGAAGTGGAGAGAGTCATTGCCACTGTTCCAAGGATCTTCCAGCGCTCTTGGGGCTGCTGCTTGTGGATTTCAGGATACTCTTGACTCAATACATCTGTAGGTGTGGACAAGACTTTCACAGCGCCATGACAGATCTCAGGTCAACTCATGGTAGAAGCAGAGGTCAGAAGTCACTCGAATAGGATCGTCATCAATGCCGCGACTCTGCTTGGTCAAGCTGATCATTGACCTCTTACTGGGTCTACCTGAGCACATCTGCTGGGACAAAGTAGCTATATACCCTTCCTGTGCAAACGTCGGTGACTAGGCACACAAAACTATATATCCTGCTCCTAATGCCGTGTCAAGATGCCATGGCGATCCAATCTCCACGGTCGATCTAAGAGATACGACAATGTGTGACGCCAAACTTCACGCCTTGTGTCTATATAGATAACATCGCCTCCCCTCCTAAACGCCTCCTTCTATTAAGATTCTGATCTATAACTGTCTCTATTAGGACCATTACCCGACGTGAAGTTTGCGCCTTCTAAACTTAATAAAGCTACTAAGCCTATGCGGCGAATAAGGTTAACTAGTAGGAAAGCTAGGTTTATGCTTAGGAGGTTATAAAGCCTTATCCTAGGTTATTAGCCTCTAGGAGAGCATCTACCTAGCTACTATTACTAACGATGCTCTAATGCTCGCTAAAGACGCATTAAGCTACTTATATAGCAATCTCTACATTTAGCTTAACAATGAAAGCTAAGCCTCTAAACACCTTAAACTTGAACGACTATATTATTGTAAGCTAGGTAGTAGCCCTAAAGTCCTATAGTTATCGTTCATTAATATCGGTCTATTAAGTTTTAAAAGGCTTAAGCACTACATAGAGTAGGAGCTAGATAGATCGCTAATCTAGTCTACTAGATCGATCTACTAGTTTGCTAACTAGACTAGTTCTAACTTTAGGATCTACTAGATTAGATTAGTATGCTAGATCTACTAGATCGATCTAGTTTAGTGGTAGCTAGTAGTCTTAGCACTCTACTAGCTAATTAGAGGGCTTAAATTTTAACATTAAATATTTGCTAGATTTTCTAGGCCCTAACTATAACAATAATAAAGTCACTACTATTATAATAACTACCTAACTCTCTTAAACACTAGTAGAGACCTCTTAAAACTCTTAATTACTCTCTTCTATTAACCTTTACTTCCCCTTTAAGACTATAAGCTAATACTCTAACCTATTAACCTCTACTATTGCCTTATCGAATATTAATATCCTAACTAAGTTCTAACGTCCTAATAACTTCTAGAGTACTATAGTACGCATAGATAGTTCCCTTACTATTAGCAATATTAACTACTATAAGGACGTTGACTTTACTTACCTTTACTAGCATAAGAAGGATAGAAGTATAGTATAGCTTAAGGGGTACATTAATAGTAAAGGAGCAAGTATAAGCTAGATATTCTAATATAGTTAGCGCGCATAAGTTAAAGGTATTCTATCTAAGCTATATTACTAGATATGTACCTCCTACTATAAGAAACGAGTTACTTAATGTGCCTTTAGCGTAGGTAAGGGTACTACACTACCTATTAAACACCTTAGTACCTATAATATTACTATTTATAGTAAGAACGCTCCTAAACGTAATTAACTATCTAGTAGCTTTACTACTTCCTTAACTAAGAGCTTAAACTATAGACAGGATATTAAGCGCTATAGGACTATCTTCTATCTAGCCTCTTAGAAGGCTAGGATTATAAGTCTTATCTACTATAATAACTATGTATTTTAACTCTTTAAGTCTTAGTAATTATAGGACCTCCTACTATTACTTAATCTAGTAGTTAGCTAAAGAGGATGCCTTCTAAGCTATACTACTATTAGCAACTAGATTATTTAAGTATACGATAGTTATATTAGTATCGTTACTAAGAAGCTTATAGTAGCAGATAGTAAGATCTATCTATCCTTCGATTTATAGATATCTTATAACCTACGCGTATTACTTAGTATTAACTATTACTTTATAGATAAGTTTAATAACCTTAAGACCTTCCTTCTATTATTACTAGAGTAGCTTAGTGCTTACTCTAGTACTAACATTACTAACAATATTACTAATATTATTAAGTACTTTAACCTTTAGGAAAAACTTAGATATTTTATAACTAATAATGCGACTAATAATGACACCTATATATAGGCTCTTAGCATTAAATATAGCTTTAATCCTCTATACTAGAGGCTCCGTTATTCTAGCTATAAGATGAACCTTATTACGCGTATAATGCTCTAGGGTATTAATAAGGAAGCCTTTAAAAACAAACTAGCCTTAGTTACTATTAAGAACTATAATCTACTTATTTAGTATAAGAAGGGACTACTTAAGAAGATAAGGAATACGATTATTTAGATCCGCTTATTACCTTAGTATAATAAGGCATTTAAGAGGTTATAGAAGGACTATCCGCTAATAGATTAGATTAGTGAACTTTATGCTCCTAACGACACTTAATAGAACTCTACATTTAAAGCAATTATCGTCTTTATTAGACTAAAGCTAGTAGTCGAAGACTTCTATAATAAAGCGCACTCTAACTAGTAGAACTATTAGTCTAAGATTACTAATAATGGTAGTAAACCTACGCCTTTAAAGCACTACAAAAAACTAGCATATTTAGACGACTATCTTACTTAGGACAACTAGGCGATATTAGCTATATATAACTAACTACTTAAGCCTCTTTACTATGCTACTTAGCGCCTTAAGGGCTAAGGTAGAGGCGCTAGTTATAGTGCTATTTAGTAGGTAATTTCTACTATAGAGAAGATGCTTACCTACCTTAAAGTAGTAAAGACTAAGTACTCTATTATATAGCTACCCTAAGATTATTTAATGTTCTTATAGGCTAGCACTGCTTTCGAAGACTCTTAAGACTCTTAAGACCTTAATAGACTAGCTCCCCTTACTTGTTTTAACCTACGTAAGAGTTAGGCGCATTTATAAACTATGCTATTACTAGTACTAATCCCTTATTACCCTCCTCCTTCTCTATCTTATACTCCTCTAAGTAAGCCTATTAAGAACACCCTAGAATACTAGATGCTCTACGTAGGCGTTAACCTTATATAGAAAAAGTTAGATAAATATTATATAAAGACTAACTAGTTACCTATCTATATTACTACTATTATTCTACATCTTAGACTTAAGTAGAAGTAGCTTAAGAAGGCATAGAAATACTAGTAGGGTTAGATTAATAAGGCGCGTACTAGTGTTAGGAATCTTTAGCTTAAATACGCTAATATTAAAGTTACTAATAACGATATTAAGTTAGTAAGGGTTAAGGATAGCGCACGCTAGATAGACGAGGATTTATTAAGTAATTTCTCTAACCTTAAGGACAATATAATAAACGATAAATATAGTCGTTAGTGCGACGAGGGTCGCTAGCTAAATGAATTTAGACCCCTTAAGTTCTAGTTAAAGAAACAATAGTAGTAGTGCTATCCTTGCCTTGCTCGTATAGCTAGAGATTTATTTATAATACCTACTATGTCTAATGAGCTAGAGCGTGTGTTTTTAAGCGCCGGTTTAATAGTAACACCTTTAAGAGGACGACTATTAGCACGATCTATTAGAGAGGCTTAGTGTGTCAAAAGCTGGATTAAAACCGGCATTATTACTAGTCTTGAAGGGACCTTTAAAAACGTTGCTAGTCTACCCATTAATATCGAAGAAACTTGAGAATTGTTACACCTTCCTCCTCGTCACGAGCCTCTATATAGCTGACCAGATCGATCTGGTCTGGTCTGGTGAACTGCCAGTTCGCTAAGCGATCTAGTCTAGTTGGAACTGCTAGACCAGTTCTGACCATGGAACTAGTCTGGTCTATCCAGCTCCTACTCTGGCACTACGCAAGGCTGTCCGGACTCCAACAGCTTTTGCAACGTGCTCTCGGCTCGAAATTCGTCACGTTTTCCTCTTCTCTGTCCTGCAGTGCCTGAGTTGTCGCTTCATCATGTATTGAAACGCCTCTTTCCAAACTGCATGTTCTTCAAAATTACCAGCGAGGGCGAAGACTTTGACTCAGTGGTGTCTCTGTGTAAGGACCAGACCCTACGCGATCCAAGGCGCAGCGCTATCACACATCGTCGCTTTGTCCACTGAATCTTCTATTCGCCACCCCAAGGATGCCTCCTAAACACCCCCTGAATGCGCTAACCAATTCACCCTCTGCTGTGAAGCGCGTTCGTACAGCATTGACACCCATTGTCAAGAGAAGTAACAAGGCCAACTTCGATTGAGTATGCACTCTATATAGTTGGACACTGTCTCTGACGTAGACTCAAGGGCGACGACCACCAGCAAGTGGCAACAAACAGATCCTTCGTTTCCCCTCAGGTCCCTCAGGTCCCCCATGGCCATCCTCAACATGGCCACCCTCAACAGGCCTCGTGCTTTCAAGGTCGAAGAGCACCGAGCGTGTCACTGCCTCAGACATCGAGAGCGATGACGACGACCAGCAACACACCAACGGAGCCTCAGTTCCCGTCCAGGCCCTCGACAGAGAGGCCAATGGTGTCCCTCTCGACGCAACAGTCATCAACGCACGGGGTTGCAAGGGGACAGGCGGCAAGAGAATCGCCCAGCGCCGTGTCTACGGTCCATAGCCATACTCACTTAGGCAGTGGCAGCATGAGCTCCGCTATGAAGAGAACCGTCTAAGCTCCCGACATCTTCTCTCGCATATGCCTTTCAGCTTGCTTACCCTTTTTAGCTTTTGATTCCGGAGATGATTGCCCACCTGAAGTCAGAGGTCTCTCACAAGTACATACTTCGTGAGCGTGTTCGGCAATCCAAAAGTACAGTGAACAAAACCAGCCAAGTAATGTGGTGAAGCAGCTGGCAGAGACCAGCCGGAGCGAAGAGCAAAGGCAACCAGGAAGCTCATGTCTCTCGAAGGCACCAAGACCCAAGATTCTTGCAGCTCCCTCCGATAAGGACTTGAAGGCTGAGAGGCGCGTCCGTCGTTCAATCAAGACACACGGCCAGCTTTCACATAACATGGCATGCAAAAATTACCAGAGAGCACACATCAAGTGCAGCGCGTTAGTAGGCGTTCCTGGCAAGTGCGGAGACAATATACGGCCGATGCCTTTGTCCTGTTGTGTATTTGCCCCACACAACGAGAACACCGTAATCAGGATGTCCACGGGCACTTTCCACTGAGTACGCCAATTCGACCGCTGGGGAGGCTGACACCGTTACTTGCGACCCCAATGACGAGACCGAGGAGTTTGACGGAGGTGTCAACGGCTCGTCAACCTGAAAGACCACGAGCGAGTACAGGGGGACTAATGACTACGCCTGCAAGAACCTAAGCATCCTCGCTACATGCAAGACCATCAAATTCGAAGCAAAACAGCTCTTCGGTGCCATATGCTGCCTGACCTGTATCAGGATGGAGGAAAGCTTCGGCACAATGAAGAAAATGTGCAAGTAAAAGCTATTCCTTCCGTGCCTTCTGCTTATCACTGGTTTTTATGCTTGAAGCTCCTTTGACTACGAAGTTCTACCACCCGTAGTCAAACCGTTTGCCAAATGCCTGTTTGCAACTGTCAAAGCGTTTTCAAAGGGCGTGTGTGTACTTCAAACACCCTCTCTCTTTCCTTCCTCTCTCTTTTTCTTCTCCCAACAATCACAATATTTCAAATAATTATCCATCCCCCATCACATCATCAAACATGGTCAACGATCACATTACCTCCACTTAGGTAAGCGCACACGGTTCAGTAACTCAAGCCTCTCATGATTCTGACAATTCTGCGCAGGTCGTCATCAAGACCTACGGCTTTGAGCAGGGCGCCAGCATGATATGCAGTGTGAGATGGTTCGAAGCGCTGGGGTGTTCCGCGAGACTGCGTCCAAACGATCGCACCAGCCGTCATGCTTTTGACGACTTTTCCAACGTATATATGGATCAATCATGTCTGAGAACCGCCAGGTTGTGGTGGACACTCCAGAATTCACTGCCACTATACTCGGAGCGAATTGACGTCTGCAACCATGTGGGGTAAGTCTCGATTGCCATCTCTCCGCGTCTTTAGCATAGATGCTGACATTCCTTCTAGGTCCAGATGCAGTCAAGATATGTGTTATCCCTGTTCTGGAGATTGGAAAACATGCAGAGCCCCGTACTCGCAAGCGACCTTTGACGATGATGTCAGGCCTCAATAGGCTCCTCGCGGTTTCGAGCACAATATGCTCGTCACTCCTCTAGTCTTCATGTCTTTTTTTTTGCGAAGTATCCTGACATCAGACTCACGCAACTTCCGTACCACACTTTATGTACAGCCGAACGCAAACTAGCCCTCCTAAAGGTGATCTCTCTGCCAGAATATTCTCCAGACGATCTCGAAAACTACAGAAGGCTCGGCTTCCAAGTTCCCACTCACAGTCACCTTCACAGAGCATCAGAGCGTCAATCAACTTGGGAATGTCAAGGACCGACAAATTCTTACGTTGGTCCGTATATAAGATCATCTTGGAAAGGATGGATTACCATGAGATCTTGAGACAAGCAAGAGAGCTACACGATCGAACGAGTAGCTATCTCAAAAACCTAAGACTAGTTCCAAACACGGAATCTCGGCGCGTTGCTTCCGTTACTCCTTCCCAACACGACATCAAACATAACATTTCTGAAAACCACAGCAAACCTCGATTCCGGCACCGCGCACACCGCCGCCACCTAAAACCACTACCATGGCACCGAGAGGTTTGACTAATGAGGAGATCGAAGAAAACCTAGTAACCATGGGATTAAGGCTGCGCACAAAGAAGAGAAAGCGCTCTAGTGCTATACTACTATAGCATAGAGACGTTTGCTTCGCGTCAAGGCGTCCGCTTCCGACCAATTTCGGATACAGACCGTTTCGGGACTGATTTATGAAGTCAAAGAGACGAGAATATCTCATCTCTGTCACGTCCCTGAAGGCTAATCAAGCCCCCTAGAGAGGCTAAGAAGGATTTCCACGACCTTTTCCCTGCACCACTATCTACATCTCAACTTCTGTCTAGAGCATACCAGCGCCTCGGGCTGCTGAGCCAATCGGCCAGTTTTCAAAGCAATCCCCGCCATCAATCTCTCCTAGAACAATGTTGAGCTCGTGAGTTGGCTTGCCCTGCATTCATCCGAGCTCAGACCACCTTCACAGCAAAGGCCTACAGTGAAAGGCCTCTCAAATCTTAGACGTAGAAGTCAGCTCGGCAACCCTATGACCAACTTGCCCAGCCCCGAAGAGCGCATGGCCATGATCGAACTTCTTCACAACGTTTAAACCGCTATATATGAGCATAAAAACAATCAACTCGACTTAGAGAGCATCGCACGACTCAATTTCAACACCAAACATTAGACCATGGAGACCGCTCTCGTCGATCCCCTCGACCTCTATCAAAGCTTTAACCTATACCTGTAGGTGCTTAACACTTCCACATTCTCGACTGCCCTTCGCTTAGAAGACCTTATTACCGCTGCCGCTCGTACGATGCCCGCTATTTAAAAGGTGTGCTACTTCTGTAGAATCATGTAAGACTAAATCGAGGGCTACCTCGCCATCTTCGACGTCGAAGCATGAATGGACTCCACAAGTGTCCCAGGAGAGAGCATTGACTAACGTAAGCTTCATTGTATCTTAGCGATGAGCCCTTGCTTACTTCTCCCAGGAATTGCCAATCTCAGCCTTGGTAACACAAGACAGTCGGCCATGGACTGGTCACTGAGCCGTATGACAGCTGCGGAGTTCTCCGAGCATGAATACCCCTGCATATTCGTAACTCAAGAGGTCGAGACATTCAATAGGCCTTCGGCATCAGCTTTTGGTGTGTTCTCCCTGCACATTCGCAACTTTGAGTTCGCATTCGAGATTGTTGGCTGGTGTATGGGTATGCATGATTGTCTTTCCGCTCTTGGGCTGTCCACCAATTCTCAAACTGCGGCGAACGCGACGTTTCAGCGATGCGCTGGAAGAAACGCAATAAGGCCGGTACCCTCGCTCTGTGCCTTGACGACCTTCAGTCCATCTTGGCTAACGTACAGGCAACTATGCCAATTGGTCACTTTGAAGAAACAATCAACATCAGCGACTGCTAAGATAGTCTCGCCGAGGTCGATACTTAATGTTCTTCTCTTTTCTGACTTCAATGGTTACTAGACGCATTAACTCGCTACCACAGATGGCACCGTCAAAACTAGCCTCAAGGAGGTCAAGCTAGCCAAGGCCGAGGAAGAGGAAGTCAAGGAGAAACTCGACTTCTCTGACGAGTTCGAAATGATTGAGGAAGATTGGGAGCTTGTTCGTTAGAGACCTACCTAGCGAAGTGCCTGAGATGATTACCAACAATTTCGACCCCAAAGATCTGGCCTCTTTCCGTCTTGTATCAAAGTTCGTGTCGCTCCAGTGAGTCGCTCGAAGATGCTATCTCGCACTACCTGGCCAATGTCCCTGCTCACTGTTTTTGTCGTGTGGAGGTTGTGGCCACGAGCATCATGATCCCACAGACTCGAAAGCTCAAGAAAAAGATCACTTTCAAGTGCTATGAGTTGACATACTTGTAGACAGCAAGTTATCAATCGGTCAGACTCATTATTAGTCTCATTTATGCAGCAGATGTTGCTTTGAAGAAGCAAGCACGCCTAGACCTAAGATCTGTGGAACGAATTTTGAAGACCCGGACCAACATTGCAATATCGTAAGACTACCCCGTACCTAGTCTGCCCTTCTGGCGTGATGTCAAACCTTTCTTCTGTTCAGGTATATGTCAGCTCGCCAGACATTCAATCTCCACCTCGACTCACAACCCGCGCGAGCCTAACATGATCTGCAGATGTCTTGGATCTTGAGAATCGTGCCTCCATCGAACTGGTGGTCATTAACCCTGCGCTGAGCAGACCGTGACGATTGATCTCCAGAGCATCTAATGAGGTGCTTGGAGTTGTTGCTTTTCATGTGACGATTGATGTCTTTTCCTTCGATCTGGCGGATGCTTGAAGCGTTGCAGCATTGCGTCCTTCGAAGGTCACGTCGTTAGATGTCGAAGCAACCCGTTTCAAAATATGGCGATCCATACATCTTGGCTTCAACAAGGTTCTAGGCTAGAAAATTGTTGCGATGTTTGTTCGATCCTGACCATCCTTCTGGTATCGAAGCCGTACACAAGGAAGCAGAGCCGGTCCTGTGGTCGGGAATGAACGTTCGTTGTGTATCATGCCTACCATGCAATATCAAGCCGCTCTTTATCCTGTGGAGATGATCCATAAACCGAGCTGAAGTCCTTGACTCCTTCGAAACATACGTCACCTCAGCAACCTTATCGGTGACCCGGACATCACGAGTGCCTCTGGACTCTCTGCATATGCGACAACGACAACTTCAAGCTGGAAGATCAGTTACGGCGAGACATTGATACATTGACCCGCGAGCTGGTTGGCAGTGTGTTGGGTCCAAGCTTAGCTTGTTGATCTGACAACTGATCTGGACGGAGTCTCCGCCGATTTTCAATGTCCATTGATACGACTCCTTGGCGACTTAGCTCTTTGTTTACGCTTTGTATCCTTCTGTCTTACGTCTCACACACTTGGCGTGTTTTCTCAAACAACTTCCACCACAAAGAATCTGTAATACGCGTAAGCCATTCTCAAGACGTCGTCTTGAGTGAACACTCACTCTCTCTTAGTATCATGGAGTCTTCTGCTCTTCTCTGCAGCTGCTGCGCGGTCAAATTGCTCTTCGGGAAGCGCATCAAGGCCGTCTGCAACACCAAAATTAAGGGTAGCCAAAACATCCCTTGTAACAACTGCTTTCTGAGATTCAAGGAGAACCAGTGTGTGCCTGTAAGCTTAGCCCATCCTCCTTTCGAAAGGACGAATCTTATGCTGACTTCCTCAAGTTGGACACTAATGCTCGCTTTATCTTCAACGGAATCATGCGCGCTAAATCTGAGGGTCAAACGGACAAGTTCTTGCAGCAGCGTGGCTGGTTCCTCGACGACTTGGACGCGGCAATCAACAAAATCTTCTCGACCGATCGCACTCAGACTCAGTCTCGCGCCTCTCCGGCTGCCAAGTCGACTGACTGGCCTGAGAACATGCCTGTTGTCATCAGTCTGTCTGGCTCCCCTGAAAACGCAATGGTTGACCCAAGCGGCACCTCTCATCTTCCGGTTGTCCAGTCTGTGACTTGCTCTGACAGCGGTGATGGAAACACTGGGGATACAATTGACCATCCAGCCGGCTTTCGCACTCAGCCCGCCGAGCACGTTGCTTACTTCCCAGTCACCCACGCCTACACTCACCACACTACCCATGTTGACAAAGATTCTTATTCACGCCGCTCCGTTGACTCTCACGAGACCTATCGCTCTGGCTACTCTGGCTACTCCAAGCTTCCTGTAGAGATCTATGAAGACTCCTTCTTCCGACACGAAGAGAGGGTCTCCTACGAGCGTTTCGAGCGCTCAGGCACCAGATTCCGCACTAGGCAGTAAGCAACACCTTTTGACAGCTGTCAGATTTATATACTGACCATTCAACAGCCTTAAGGAGATCAAGAAGACAGTCCGTGATCTTCTGAATGGACTCCATATTCGCTGATTGCATTCTGAAAAAGCCCTCAGGGGTCTCTAAGGAGCTAGAGGTCTACTTTCTTAGAGGGGTTCAGGGGTGGTCAAGCTCCGTCATATGTTTTTGCTCGTTTGCAGTGGCTGATGAAAGTGGTCGTGCGGTGACAAAAAGTCATTTGTTTTTGTCATTGTTCCAGATACGTTACTGTACCATGTTTATCTGCAATCGTCGATTATCCTTCCGCTCGTCAACATAGGCTCTCATCCCATCGCGTTCGGGAGGTATCAAGCTGTTAGGATCTTTCTCCACCGCTCGATCACCATCCACTGTCTGTATGAATATCTTCACGAGCCGTAAGGCCGGGCTCAAGCATATCGAATATTTGAGAACCCAGATCCTGAGCCCGAGCCTACCACCTGCTTTGAGCAGCCTTCTGTCTTTTGAGCATCCTTGGACCACAGAATCTCCTTATCCCACATGCCGCACCCTGTTTCAAACTTCCACACGGAAGCAAGTCATCGTTTCTACCTAATGGCTCACGATGAACACCGGGCAGTACACACTTCTCTCGAACGCTCACCGTAGTGATCTCTCTCCTGAGTCTTCGACCACTCGCCTCGTGTACCAACCTAAGGCATCTATCCTCCCTTTCTCTTCTCCGTGTTTCCAATCTCTTTATCCCACACTCCGCACCGTTGCCAAAGTTCCACACGGAAAGAAGTCATCGTTTCCGTCCCACGCACCTAGACGATGTACCGGTGACTGCAAATGTGATTAACGTGACCAATCTGGCGGCAGAAAGCGCACTCACTATTGATAGGAAATAAGGTGCTAAAAGACGTGTCCTATAGCTCTAGCTCTGGATTCTCGATCGCCAGAGTTTAATTGGCCAGAAGGCTGTCGAAGCCGATCACAGAGCCAAGAAGATCTGCGTGCAAGAAGTGCGTGCTCGCACGATCCGCTATGAGCCAGATCGATTCCGTAAGGCGTACGGATCCTCTTGAATAATACCTCGGACCTGATGATGCGCTATATATACAACTGGTGACTGATAGATATGTTTGGCACCAGAGAACGAAGAAGAAACGGGGAGCGGAGCAGCATGTCTTGCCACAGTTCCCCCAGATACCCACCCTTTATATATGATATGCCAACTGGCCAGACTCCAGCTAATGTGCGTAAGAAGTCCTTTGTAAACGGAAGCACTGGACGGACCTGGTTAACAACGACCTTTCCTCTTTGCCTCCGCTTTTCTGGCTAGCATCGTTTCCATTCGCTGTCGTACCGAACATCTTTATATCTTGTATGTTTGTTTGCCTCCACGACAACGGGATTCGTGATATTATAGAATCACAGAAAGACCGCTTCCCAGATCTCAGATCTCGTTGAGCGTAATTGGTCAGAACTAAGGGGGGATCATTGGGCTTTTCCTGATTAGGAAGGGTGATCGAAAGGGTCCTAACGACCAAAGATCACTCGAGTAATTGTCTCTGACCCCCTCACAGATGTCTCCATGCGACATCGACAAGATCACCAGAATGGCTATCATAATCAAGGGCTCCAAGAGCAACAAGCACAACATCATCGGTGTCTGTCTCAGTGGCCTACAATCCGTTGTTGAACAGGTACAGAGATTGGCTCCCTCCGGTCACTTCGCAAAGACTATCAACATCAGCGAGTACCCTGAGTATTCTGGGGAAATGATTGTTCTCGACGGACTCTCAGAGATACACATGCACCAAAACTATCTTTCCTTACTTCAATGCTTACAACATACAGTTCTTCGCAGATACTGACGGCATTGCCCAGATCAACTCCAAGGAGCTCGAGGTTGTGGACCCCAAGATGCCCGAGGACAAAATCGCTTCCGACTTTGGAATGGTCAAGAGCAGAACACGCTCCTCGACGCATTCTACACCAAGGGATACGCGGCTTCGAAGATCTTTGCCCAAATACTCGGTGCCACCAAGGGCAAGAAGAGTCTCCCAGAAAGAGTGACAGAGTACTACCACCGCGTGACTCGCCCGGAGCCGTGGCTCCCGTCATACAGCGCGTTCCGCCCCCTGGACGCGGCCTACCAGTGCGCTCAGTCCGCCAAGAAGAAATACCTTCTAGGTGTACTCTACGAATGGGTTTACGTCGAGGGCCGCAAGGTCATCGTCTTCACAATGTGGCTTCAGAACACCTTTGACATCGAGATTCTGCTATACACCCTAGGAATCCCCTTTGTCTCAATCAAATCGCTCACCCACCAGACCGCGAAGCAACGCGAGGACGCAGCCACGAAATTCAACACTGAAGAGGCGTGCAAGGTCCTCGTAAGGTGAGGACTGGGAGATCGTCTAAAACGATTGAATAACTAACAGCGCCACCAAATGAGAGTTCGTAAGATATCACCACGGTCATCATAATCCAGCATGACCCTGTGCAGTATTGTATCGCATAACTTCGGCTCAATGAGCTAGAATTCTGGGTGGATAGGAAGGATCCGGAAGCCATTTCCTCCCAAGCAACAAGTACAACCAGTCCTGTACAACGACTATCTCCTTCAGAACCACCAGTGCTGCCCCATTCTACGTAGACCGATTGCGGCGCTATTCTGGAAGACACCAAGAAAGGCAAATACGCCGGTTGTGCCCTTGAGCTCTTGTTCTGTGTTGGCCTCTCCGACTACTGCGAAGTTGACAAATGGGATATATGGTGCATGTTGCGGTCGCTGGTTTTCGATAACTTGAATCCAAGGTACACTACTGTCAGCGACTTCAAAAGTAGACTCCTCTTCTACCTGGCTTTGTCCAGATGAGGTGCCAATGATGACCATCGAGGGGTGTGCGTCCACTATACCTTTTCGTGCAGCTGTAGAGAAAAGAACGTGGTTTCAAGAGGGCTCATAACCAGTTGTTCGATAAGGTCGACTTACCGAAGGACGAGCATTGGTATCACATCAGGGGCTCGGCAACAACAGCAAGTGATTGTCATCAATTCAATGCCATGAAACGCATTATACTGTCGCTTCTGAATGATTTCCAGATGCCGGGAGAACTCTTCGACACTCGTTTGCCTCGTTTGTCTTCGAGCCGAGACTTTCAAGTTTGGCTTTGTTATTGTTTCGCACTTCACCACTCGCGCAGCTTCGCTCTCCATCCATCAACCAAAATTCGACTCTTCAGAGTACCTCGAGTGGCAGTACTGATAGCGAGAAAGCTTGCTGCATACTTCCATACCGCTCGTGACCGACAGCGCCTCTCCATATGGCTCAGGCCAATTTGAAGATACACGAGCCTTTGTTAAGCGACTCCATCAACCAGGAACGACATTGAATTACTCAACAAGTTCACCTCTACTTTCAACATCACATCTTCAGTGAAGAATGACACGAAAATACACACAAAGTGTACTGTCTATACCATCCAATCGAGGATCAGGCCTTTCGAAAATATGAAAATGCCCGCATATTGCATATAATTATTTCTGTTCCTGCCCCCTCTAGCTCCTGTCTAACATCTTCTGAGAAGCATTTGACACAGACCTCGCTACATCACAAGCCCCTATCCCCTTCAGCTCCTCATTCGAACACCTACCATTTGTAGATACTATGTTTCAGGGCGATCAAGACCTCTGGAAGCGAGCACCTGAGGGAGTCTTTGCAAGCAAGGATTATTACTTCTTTCTACGGCGTGTTTGGGGCTTAGGTGTTTCTAATCACCCGTACTTTTGATAATGACGTTCTTCACGCTGCTGCGATTACTACTCGTGCGATCAACACTGGTGCGACTGATACAAAACTGCGCTGTTCGCTTGATCGTTACACGCGTCCTTGTGCTGTTGATGTGAGTCTGACTATAATAGCAGCAAGTTGGGATGAATACAGGAAACTTCTCAAAAATTCCCTCCTAACCTACATAAACCACCCATCCCTCGTCCTCGACCTTCTTTTCTCATCCTATGACCTACCGCCCCAGCTATTCATTGCCTGTGCTGCTGTCGCTGCCGCCAATTCGTTGCCTTAATGCCGCGACGAGCAGAGAGGGCAAGCGACGAAGCGAACCACATCGGTGATTCACGATCTACGATGCGATAGTCCAGCTCTCGTATCAAAGGAAAAGTGTCGGTCGTGCGGTTGTCTAGTACGGAATCGTGGTTTTGTCGGCGTTGAGACGAGGCGACTGTAAGCATGGAGGATCTCTAGCGGTAGCCTCTTATGCCTTTTCCACCTCCCATTCCTGAGTATTCTGATTTGCCCTCTCCTCGCTTGGGCTTAACATGAGCTTTTTGCCGCTTGCTATTCGAGCTAGAAAGTCAGCTGGCGGCTTTCACAAGCCAATCGTGCGACGGTCTACCTCGAGAACGTATGCCTTTCTGGTGCCGGAGCTGATGCAAATCATGCGGCAGCCAACTTCAGCAAGGTGGATGCGGTTTGTCCGTTTCATAATAGAAGGAGAAGCTCACGGCTGCGGCCATACACCTCGTCCCCCTTATCAAGCACTCCAAAGCTAGCCGTCACACCAAAGCTGTCATAGCGATGCCTCATCCAATTCCATCTGGATATCTCGGAAGCTGTGCGTTGGAAGAATAGCAAGACGAAGTTGCTTCCCTCGATCGGTTGAGTGATTGCTGAGCGCTCAGGGGAGTGGGATCTTTGGTGTCAGCTGCCGCTTTTGGCAGAGCTTTGATCGAGTACTGATAGCCTGTGCAACATCAGAGAGGGTTTGGTGTTGCAGAAGCTTGCAGACTAATCGACGATAGTAGGGCCCCTGTGCTGCTGTAAATATTGAGAGCGGAAACATTAGCTGTTGATCATCAGACAAACAAGGTCGATTGCCACAGCAACTTCACAGCCATGGTACCCAACCCGATCGGGCTCGCTATTGAGATCGGACCTGAGAACGCCAAGCTGCTAGCCTGCTCATGGCATCTGATACCACTGAAGTAGTTGGATTCCCTGACTTCCCTGTGACAAGCACAACATACGCGACGCTTATTTAATCGACATACCTCAAATCACTACCCACACTCGCAACCCTTCTGTTCATCCCTCTAGTCGCGAACGTTCCCCAAGCTCTGACAAAATGCCTTCCGATTCGTGCGCCGCGTGCGGTCACGAAAAGGTGCACCTTGTCCTGGTTACCCACCGTGGCATTTGCCCCGTGATACGCTGTCCCAACTGTCTGGAGGTAGATGGCGTAAGTGTAATGCGCGCGTCGAGTTGCTACAACACAACTGATCTTGAGTTCAGCTCTCACCAAGTGTCATGGGCACCCCCCGCGCCCTCTCCTCGGCTTCAACCACCACTGCCTCTTCCGGTCATCGCCTCGCAAACCAGCTAACTAAACCCCGCCATGCCGCCTACGTGTACCATGTGGCTTTGACTCATTGGAAGTCCACTGCATACTACGGTCAGGCCCGTGACACTCGCACTCGCCTTGAATGCTTCGAGGATGAGCAACTCAGGTGAGGAAACTTGCTGCACTACTTCGATCGATTCTTGCTAGCCACCCCTTCTCAGACTTCTCAAGACCCTCTGAATCTCGATCCTCAGTGATCAACCAGAAAAGCGTTTGTAGCTACATCTGCTTCCCCCTCTTTGACTCCAAAGCCCCCTTGTAAGTCATCCTCCTTTCGCCTGAACTCCTTACCTGACATCCATCTGGTATCACGTTCTTCCATCATCCCCATTCTCGATGACTCTTGCAAGTTGGTTCCGAGAAGACCTCATTCAGCCGATCATGTCCCCCGCGAGCAACTCCCAAGGTGTTTGAGCCGGTGGGGAGATGGGCTTACTTCTCAACGGCGACTTCTCTAGGTTAACACTGTCTTCGACAAATACTTGTTGAATCACAAATGAATTTTGCCCTTTACTCCTCGCTGTTCCTGTGTTGATGCTGGTGCGTTCGCTCCGAATGACTGTGACTTTAGGCTGTGATATAGTGGTACTGTAACCATTATATCCTTGGACCTTGATTGCCATCTTCGAACTGAGTTCCGAAATGTTCTTCACCGCCAACACCTTGATCGTCAGCGACGGCAGCGCAGTGTAAGACATATAGGTGCTCATTGCTCTTATCAGCAGCCATAACGCCGTTAGCGACATTGGTGACACTGATGGCTTCAGCGAGGTCGCCTGGGCATCCACAGGACCTCACAAGCATAGATGGCGACGCCCTTGTCATCTGCGATGCCGATTGCTTGGTATATCATGCACGAAGGTGTCGACCACACGTTCAGAGTCTAGTTTACGGCATAGTTCCAGACGACTACACGCCACACTTACATGGCTTCCGCATGATAGACTCTCCACTGCCATCCTCACTCAAGCGAGTCTTCAGTCACGAGAGCTTCATGTTTCACACGCTCACTCAAGCACTTGTCTCTTACTATAAAGTCTGCCTCAATAGCATCTGGAAAGCAACACCATTACAAAGATGGGTAACCTAGTGTGTCGGAGAAAACTCTTGTCACTGCTGTTCTTGCCTGCTCATGTTCCAGCATGCTGCGCGCAAGAAGCACAGCGGAGGGTATGTAGAGGAAGGCAACAGGCCCCTCCACCAGTATACGCCTCGTTTATCTCTGTTACAGCGCTCATGTTTGGTAGGCGTGTGCTCTCAATCAGAAAGAGGCTTCCATGGTCTGAACTTTCCTGAAGAGGTGCTTCGATACGCCACTACTCCTGAGTCCGTCGTTGCCTAGAGTCTTGAGCATTACTCCTCTTTATCCTTACCTGGTGCTAGCTCTTCATCCCTAATCATCTTTCAACCCTCTGAACGACAAAATTGGAAACTCCTCAAAGCAGACTCAATTGCAAAGAGCTCTTTGTTTTTCTTTCATCCATTCTCTTATGACAAAGAAGCTTTTCACCAGTATCGCCAAGCAATTTCCCGATACCGCATCTTCTCCAAGTCTTCTCAGGTTCTTTTCCCTTGATTCAGTCTTTCCGAATTCGTCTCTCGTGGGTGCACACCATTCCAGAATCGGATCGAGCATCGTTTTCTTCCGTCAGAAATTGATTGGCAAATCGCTCTCAAAAAAAAACTGAACAAAGAGATTGAACAAAGATAAAAGACGAAGGAGAGATAGAAGAGAAAAGAAGGATGGTCCGCGAAAGAGTAGAAAGAGATTAAACAGGATATCAGGTCGAAATACGAACCAATTAAAGCTATCGAGTCTACGCAGTGTTCCCTGATGACTTGATCTTCCACAGACTGAGCTGCCTTCATCGTCCAAATCCGAAACGGTCTGGGACCTTTATCCTGCTAGGAGATTCGTTGGATGCTGCAGTAACAGGGGCAGGAATGCGAGTGCCTTTGCGTCTGACTTTCGTGCTGGTTCCAGACGGGGCGACGTCTCCAGGCTTGCTGCGAAGCCTAGCGTTAACATTATACCCTGCATCGAATAGCGTGTTTAGTGCCTCGATGGTGTAAGGACTCATATCGGGTCCCTCTAGCTCGGCCTCTGCGTTTTCCATATCCTGCTCCTCCTATTCTTCGGCCATCTCTGCAAGCTGTTCTGTCTTAGTCTCGGCAGCAAAGCCGAACGAAAATGAAATTGGTTGGAATCAGACTTCTATTCCAATATCATTTCAAAAAGTTGAAACCTCCGCAATTGTATTTCAGATCAGGTTACTAGTAATTAATCTTAGCATCTGTTTTCTACCTATCATAGAAAAGTCACTTATCTTTTTAGATAGCTATTTTAGAATAGCTCACGCCTTATACTGTTCGAAATAGCCTAGAGGGGTACACATACCTATATAATCGTAGGAGAAGTGTAGATTACTAGGTACGTATTAGCGTTTGTTTGAAATGCAAAGTGAAACTTTCTGGACATGCAAATCAGACGTAACATATTCCAAGTCTCAATCTGTTTTGGTTTCATGGTTTTCCGCCACTGGAAGTGGCAATTTCAAGAGTGATTTCAAAAAATGGTTTCAATTTCGTTCAGCTCTGCTCGGCAGCGGCGAGATCCTGCTCTTCCTCTTTGGCCTCAGCGGCATCGATTTGTTGCTCTTCTTCAGCTTCAGCATTGTCAATGCACTCTTCTTCTGCCGATCCGGCTTGCTCCTTCTCTTCTGCCTCCTCCATCTCAGCGGCATACTCTTCCTCAGCTTCGGCAGTTTCGGTAGCAGTCCAGAACATTTGCGTTTCCTTCCAATCGTCCGGTCTGAATGATGCCAAGTATTCGGAAAGTTCATCTAGGTTGTCGCGTAGGGACGTGCGGGTTCTCTCCACACCCTCATAGGAGCCGTCGGGGTTGAAAAGACACCAGTTGGCGTAACAATTCTCTGCATAGTAACGTCTGTGCTAGAAGTTTGTCAGTGTAAAGCCTAAGACATGGGCTGTGTAGTTTACGTACTTCTGCTTCGTGCCAGTCATCGAGACAGCAGGCGAGAAGGATGTTGTAGCGCAGTCCCGAGTAAAGTGGGACATTGTCTCGATACACGCGATTGATATGCGCAATGCATTCATCATACTGCTCTTCATTGTACAAATTGATGGCCGTGTCCAGCTCCTGGGCATGGGACATTGTGGCGAGTGGATGATTTGAGATCGATGTTGGTTTGCAGAGTGACGTTGGTCGAAGAGTGATGTTGGTGTGATTGACGCCTTCTTAGGCAAGTGCAGAGTTGACTCTGGATGGAGTGGAGTGAAGTGGTCCTCCAGTAAAGTCTTGGCTAGCGTGGACTCCAGTGAACTCCAGGCGAGGTAGCAAGTGACGGTATGGAAGGCACCAACCAGGACCACCGTTCGAATCCCGGCAGTACCACGAAGACTCTTATTTTGAGCTTTGTCGTAATCTTTCCGGAGCTTTTATAACATCGAGCGTTATAGAACAGAAGCATTTTAAACGGCTGTTCAATGGTTCTAGCTCGTTCTGAAGTATTTATTAGTGCCGAAAATCAGCCTTGGAGTCCACTGGAGTTTGGAGTGGAGTGGAGTTTTACTCCATCCACCGCCAACTCTGAGCTGCAATTGATGTGTTGTCTGAATCACAAATCGAAATCAAGTCAAATATTCGTTCAAAGACAGAACAAATTTTGATAAAGCTGTCGAGTCCAACATTGCTCGCTAAAACACCGTTCGCCTCTGCAGATCAATATCATCTCACGTTCTCCATTCCACTCGCTACGAAGGCTTTCCTTGATCACTGAACAATCTCAATTTGAGCTTCAGCCTTTACATACCCCACCCACACCTCCCAGCGCTATATAATACCCTCCCACCTCCAAGTTCCAACCCCGATCCGACCCTCCACCAAGCTTTCTGCTCTCACAGCAGTGCAACATTCCACCACCCAGAACATCCAGTCTATGCAGTATGCAACTTTTGTGTATCTTTGTCAAGCCGTTGACGAAAACAACGATGACAAGCACGATGACAAGCAACTGCAGCAGTGCAACTAGAACACTCAGGTCCCTTATCTCTCAGTCCCCTCCCTCCCCCCTACATCCCAAGCAGTAAGGCAAAGATCTTGAAGTAAGTCACACGATCCTCCACCCCATCCACACAGGACACAGCAATCTCCCAGGAGGCTGGTGTGAACAGACCTACTACCCTCCCTTCCCTTCCCTCTCGCGGCGAAGAACCACTTCGCCATGTAGAGCAGACCGCAGCAATATGCAACACTCTTGTCTCGATCCCTTGGCGAACGCCCATTCTTCCTTTGTCGGTTAGTCTGCTTTCTGCTCAGGGCTCTTTTTATATATGCAGTGGAGATCGCCGTAGTTTCTCGCTTGCAAGGTTGATGTGATGCTTCTGTCAGACTTACAGTAAGTTGGACTGTTGCGAGTGAGCATGGGATCTCGGGGTGAGGATTTCAGGCAGGACTGGGTCAATGGAACTGCGTTTATGGTCGACGAGAGCGAACAGAACTACGTGAAGTGACAAGTCATTGGTGTCGGTGTAACGAACATCTGCTCAATTCAGTGGACGTATATCAGTGACTTCGAATCGGATGAGATGCAGGCAGAGCCAATGAAGGTTGGAGTGAGAATGACAATTCATACAAGTCTATCAATTTTAGGGTATCAGGAAGAAGTCTACATAACAAGGTCGATGCCCTTGTATCTGAACAAAGGCTTGCTCTTCTTCTGCTCCAGGGATCTTGTTTCAATCTCAGGTGTGCGCTTGGGGAAGCCGTCGAAGGACTTTGCGTAGACAGCGACGGAGTGCGCAATAAGCTGGAAATATTGTCAGTCTGGTTCATGTGTGTGGAATATTGTATCTTTGTCTCACCTTAGTGTTCACCTCCCATTCATCCAGGTTGAGATTGGTGATGTTGTCGCACAAAAGGTGGTAACATTCATCATACTGTGATCCTGCTTTGCCTCCGAACATGGCGACCTCTTCTTCAGTCTTGATACCCTCAGCACCAGTGGCAATACCACCGCTGGGGATACCGGCGTCGAGGAACCCAGCGTAATCACTTCTGCCGTCGAAGGTGATGTACGTGTAGTTCAAACCCTGCTCCTTGTACCAGTCTTCGTAAAGAATACGGAGCTCACCAGAGCCGACAGGGTTTTCTGCGTTGGTGGCATTATAGATCTGGTAGGCGCCGTTGAATGAGGCCATCATATCATTGGGACTGTTAGCACGCTGAATCCTCAAAAATACCTCAAGAGGCATAATCATAGCACTTACCGTAATCCATAAAGAGGCGGATCTTCTGGTTTTCTTCCTCGCTGAGATTCTCGGCGTAGTAGGTTGATCCGAGCAGGCCTTCCTCTTCAGCTGCCCACCAGGCGAAACGAACACAGTTGTTGACCTCGTACTTGGTGAGTTGAGTGGCGACCTCAAGAAGAGAGATGGTACCAGAGCCGTCATCGTTGATACCAGGTCCGGCAGCAACACTGTCGCTGTGGCCACCGAGCATGACACAGTTCTCCGGGTCACCAGCAGTGGTCTGGGCAATGATGTTTGTGGTCATGATCTCATCAACGGTGGCATCGATGTAGGCAATTGCATCCAGCTTGGTACCATTCTGGAGTCTGGCAACGTAAGGAGCTGCCTCCTCTGCTGAGATACCGAAAGTGGCAATGTGATCTGGCGAAGGAGAGCCAAGAGTTCCGGAAAGGCCGCCGCCTTCGCTGTTATAGATGACAGCGGCATCGGCTCCAGCTCTGCCAGCATTGGCGGACTTGTCGCCAAAGGTACAGGTTCCTCTACGAATCAAGGCGATGGCGCCTGTCATGTTGACAGGGAAGTCGCCGGCTGAGCATCCTCCGTTGGGAACCAGAAGAAGCTGTCCATATACAGGTTCTTTGCCCTTGGTACCAGGAGTCAGACTCATAGCTGACGCTGATGAAGGGACATCGTAGCCAATGACCAGACGAGACTCGTATACGTTGCCAGTGACAGCAGGGAAGGACTGGTTAGAAATGGTGTAGTAGTCTCCGAGCTTGGCGATTTCTGAGTAGATGTACTCGACAGTTCCCTCGTGACCTGGGAAGGTGGTCAGTGAATGAGCGGAGAGACCAAAGCGTGATGAACTAACCTAGAGAGCCAATAACTCTGGTTGGGTGGTTGTACTCGGAAAGACTGAGGTCGGCAATCTTGGCCAACTCTTCGGCACGTGCAACCAGGTTGTTGATGTCAATGTCTGCTTGGAGTTTCTTGGTGTCGATGGTGGTGCCATTGGTTCCATTGGTAGTATTGTAAGACGGTCCAGTATACACCGGATATGAAGGAGTGGACGGATAATCATCAGCAGCAACGATAGGAAGTTGTCTAGCCGAAGCAACGGCAGCAACACATGCAAGAGTAGTACAAGCACGAAGAATAGCCATGATGTCAGCAACACAAGTAAAACTGATGATGAGAATGAGAATGGGGCTGAGAAAGGATGATGATGTTCGGGAAAGGGAGAGATCTTATAATGTCTGAGAGAATATGAAGAAGGTACGTGATTCAAGGAAGTCACGAGAATGCTTTTTTGATAAGGTTGTCATGCAGATTGACGCTCGTACCTGGCCGATCATTGCCGAGATCGGCGAAACACCGGATAGCGATAAGAGGTCATGCTTGCGCTCTCCCGACATGCCTTCCTGCCTTTATACACCTTGAACATGTTGTTCACGTCTCTACGGCTCTTCGCTGTAATGTAGACATGAAGCCTCTCTTCGATGGATTTCAGTATCCAGTATAACGTTCAGCTCACTGATCTCAAGCCATATCAACTCTACGCACGCAAGAACTCCCAAGACTTCGCCGCATCGCTCCCGCCGAAGAAAGCCAAGAACTTCCTGCATTGAACTCCACGCAAGGTCATCTGGGCAACCACACCTCATCCAGAAGGTGATCAAATGTCTCTGCTACTCTTCCCATGTCCACAAGACTCCACCTCCTACATTTCCCCTCTTACCTCCCTATCCCACGATAGCGATTTCTAGGCAAGCATCCACCGTACGTGGGACGTAGCTTTCTCAATGCATATTTTGCCGTCTTGGCTGCTTTTGCGTGATGGTCAAGGATATAGACGTTTGAGGAAGGAGCCGAGACATTTGCTGAGAATTGCTTGGTCTGGGTTTGCTTGACCTGCTTATCACAGATTGGCTACAGGGGGCTGAGTCTCGCGAGTCGTCTTGGCTGGCGGACTTGGCGGCATGGGACAATATCAGATGTGTATCTCGCCTTCTGCAGGGCTTGGGATATCAGCCGAGGATGGTGAGTGAGATGTGTCTAGCGAGGGGGCGAATTGTTTTGTCGTGATACACGGCCTGTTGTACTTCCACTTCTCTGTCTAGAAGACGCCTAGATGTGTGGGACACGTCTGACATTTTAACAAGGTACTGTGTCCCTTGACGACTATGCTATGGACTTTTTGAGTACTCGGTGCGAAGTCACGGATGTAAAAGATGAAATGCCATTACCAATGCTGTCTTGTAGTTACCAGATGCCTTTCAAACCTAACGCCTTCATGCAAACGTGAAAAGAGCGGATAAGTAACGAATCTAGATAGCTCTGGCAGCTTCACCAGCAGCATCGGTCTCCTCTGCTCTTTGTCTAGCCTTTCCCTTTCCAATACCACCCTCACCAACACCCATTCTCTTCGCGACATATCGTTGAGCCACAACACCAATGGAAAGTGTCAAAGTCTCCTGGATCCACTCAGACACCCACTCGCGAGGGTCGATGCCACCAGACTCGACAATGTCGCGGATGCTTTCAGGCAAAGTCTCAGGGTTCTCAGGGTCGGGTGATGAAGCGTCTAGCCATTGGGTCCATTGTGCTGGGAATGATTGCGAGAGAGAGCTGAATGAAAGAGAGTGAATAGGATCGTGGAGGTAGATGGCGAACAAAGCAGTTTCTTCTTCGGCATCAGGCTCAACGACGTCGCTCTTGGGTTCGTCGGGCTTGGGAGCTGCGGCGAACAACTCCTTTGCAGCAGATTGTGTCAAAGGCTGGATGGCGAGGAAGATGTCTGAGCTGCGAGTAGGGTTGGATTCGGACAGAGTCTGGGTCGCCTGCTTCGCGACTTCTTCAACACCACCGCGAGCAGAGAAGAAGTCTGTGGCATAGGCCTCGGCGTTGGCTCGACATAATTTGGTGCCTTCGGTCAAGCCCTTGACTGCACTGAGGCTGCGTTGTGTTGACTGCTCACGCCACCAAGGACCATCAGTCCATGCGCCACTGCCTGTACCCAGGATGTTGCCGCGGTAGGCCAACTCGGAGGAGCTGCGGCCGCGTTGACGAGATTCCGAGCCACGCTGGATGACAAGGAGATCACCTCCTTCGACTTGTTGCATGACGCGCGAAAAGACCTCATAGATGATAGGGTCGAGAGAAGGGTATGCTTGCAAGTCGTGTGTGGTGTGGATGATGAGGCGCTCGTGCTGGGCGATCGGAGGAGCAATTGTCTCGAGCAGAGAGGTGAAGGTGGGCAGAGCCATGTTACGCACATTACCTCCGTAGGCTTTCAAGCTCTCGACATTGACATTGTGACGCAGCTGCTCAGCATACTTGAGCACTTCGGGATTGCCGCGCACCTCCTTGACTGCTGCCTCGGCCTGCTTGACGGCAGCACTGGCAGCGCTGAAGACGCTTGCTCCCCATCCTCCGAAGCCCCAACCGCCAGCTTGGGCTTTTTGCTCTTGCTGCTTCTCTTCCTGTTGTTGAGGCTGGTCGTTGGGAGTCTGGCCCTGGTGGTAGCTGCGGGCGCTTTCGGTGCTCTTGCGGGCCTTGGATCGGTCTTCGCTGGTGCGTCCACTGGGAGGACCTGAGCTCTGAGGAGTGTGTTCGGGCTTCGATTTTGTTCCCGAGGCGGTAGAGCTGGAGAGACGCGGTGTCTGTGGGCGCGAAACAGGACGCGCAGCTGCCAGGGCAGTGAGCTCTGCTAGCGGGTCGTCATCGTCGACTGTTCCTGCTCCTGCTTTTCCTGAAGAAGGAGCTGTGGCGTCGGCTGAGGGAATATCCTCGAACTGGGCAAGGAGCTCCTCATCAGTCAATTTCTTCGACATTGTTGATTGTATGTGATTGTGGTGGACAAAGTCTTGTGTAGATGAAGCTCGTGCTGCCTCTGGATTGTTCCCTGAATGAAGGTCGAATCGTGGGGAAAGGCGCTAGCTTAGACTCGGCTAGCGCCCGTCGTTAGCCGCCGTCGTCTGTCATTGGCTGCTGTCAAGCCGTGTGGACCCAGCCTTGGGACTACGAGTCCGGAAATCAATCCACACACTCGAAAAAGACTATCATTCAAGATATACTCCATCAAATCACTCGCACTCCTCGTTGATCGCGTCTCAGAGACATCCTCTACACTCTGTACAATCCTCTGCCTTCTGCTTGCCAACTCGCTTTCTGTCGGCTCTTGTTCAAACTCCGCGCGGCAATTTTGCTCGCTTAAACGTTATTCTCCTTTGCTTTCTTCACTACATCATTCAAACTTGGCCTCATTTCTATCACTCGAGTCCATCGAGGCTTGGGTAATCTTTGATTGCTTTCTTATCATTTCCTTCGCGGTTTTGGTGTTTTGAACAAGCTCCTTCGGCCTTGGTTGGTCCTGGCTTGCCACAACAATAGTCTCGACATCGGCATTGGCAGTCAATCATTTTGAAATACGATGCGAACGAGGACTCACAGCAAACCCCAACTGCCCCAAATCAGTCCCTCTCTAACTCGCTCTACCCGATCAAACAACATATCCTCTCCCGACAAGATGGATTCAACTATGCCCAAGGCCCCCAACTATGCCGAAACAGATCCCGTGTCTCTGAGGTGGCTCAATGACCACACCTTCATCATCTCCGGCATTGACCAAGAAACTCTCGAAACTTATGAAGCCGAAGAACAAGCACGAAGCTTCAACAAACCTCAAAGTCCGAATGATCGCCGTGCTGCAAGGAGAGCCCGACGCGAAAGCGCCCACGAAAATATCTTCTTCACCGGCCTGACTTCAAGCCAGAATGGTCAGACCAAGAAGAAACCTGACGCCCCTGAATCTTTTGTGGATTACCTGAACGAGTCGCAGGAGATTGCTTCATCCAAAAGTCTTCGTCCAACGATATCCTTTAATGGCAATGGAGACACAGCATCTGATAACGACGAAATCGACAAGGACGACGACGCCGACGACGATGATCATGTGTCAAACAACTTTCAACCTTTGCCGCGAGGTATCAATCTGTCGAAACGAGGGGGCACTGTGAAACGGCGACGACGAGGTGGTGCCCAATCAACATCACGACAGCCATCTCGTGAGCCTTCGCCTGAGCTTGCTCTTCTGGCAGCAGAAGATGATGTTGTAAGCGACACTGATCTACCGTCACCCTTCACAGATGAGATATTTGAGGATCCCAATCTACCAGACGATGAAGCTCAAGCACTCTACAACAAAATCTACGCGCCCATGACACAAGCAGATGTCTTCATCAATCCTCTGATCAAGTTTCTGCCCGGTCAACGCTCTACGGACAACTTGTATGTTCTAGCCGCAAATACCGCCGCCGCACTCCGAGCATGGCAAGACGAATATCTAGAACTTGAAAAGATCACTGCGCCACATGCTGCCATCCCCCGCAAAGCTGCGACTGGACAGCGAAACCCCATCGACTACATGACATACGAAGATCAAAAGGAAGCAGATCTTTACGACTACGTCTTTGATGCGAAGAAGGTCGGCATGCAAGATCCTATCGCCCAGAAAGTGGTTAGAGACGCTTCTGGCAGGGAATTGCGTACTCGCCAACCTCGAGGTCAGGCCAACAAAGAAGCTTCTGCAGCTGCTGCGGCTGTTATTCCTGAAGAGATCGTCACTGGCAGACGGGCTAGGAAACCGGTTGCCAAGTATGACGGTGTTGTTTCGACCGAGCAAGCTATGGGAAGAAAGCGAGGAGCAGAGGCGACGAGTGAGACACCAGAAGCCGAGCCCGTATCTAAGAGAGGCAAAACAACCGGTCGTGGACGCGGCGGCCGAGGTGGTCGTGGAGGCAGAGGCGGAAGGGGAGGCCGCGGCGGTGGAAGAGGCGGCCTGATCAGCAAGCGTCTTCAAGAGCTGCGTGAGGAGAGTGCTGCAGTCTCAGTGTCTGCATCTGAAGATGAGCTTTCTGGCTCAGATGCGGGCAGCGTGCCGCCAGACACCCGCGAGAACAGTCCTGTATATGAGCAAATGCCTGCGACCGGGACTACCACGCCTGGGCTCGCTGATGAGTCTCAAATTGACCCACAGAGCGAGGACGGTCCGTCGCTCACAGCTAGTGGCAAAAAGAAGGGACGGCCAAAGGGCAGCAAGAACCATCACAAGAGATCAGACGCCGGCATTCCCAAAGGTCCCCGTGCACCAAAATCTCAGGGCGCTGGTACACCGAGTTTTGGAGGACCGAACTCAGATGTACCTGGCAGTGCAGAGACCAGCCTCACGCCTGGATCTGCCGACACGACACCTGTGGGACCAGCACAAGCAGGAGCACCGGCCGTCGACCCGAAGCGTAAAGTTCCCAGAAGCGAAAAGCGATCGAAGAGTATGGTGGAATGGTGGGCTCGCCGCAAAGCCAAGGAAGCAGAAGACAAGGCACGCGAACAGGAAGCACAAGCAGCTGAACGTCATCGTGCTGCCGAAGCGCATGCTCGGTACATGTCTCAACACGGCGGATTGATCGCTGCGCAACAACAAACTCATCAGCAACATCAGCATCCTCATCAACAACATCAACCGCCTCCGCAACAGCAGCAGTTCGGCGGCTACACGGGACCTTACCCACCCACAGGTGTTCTGCCTCCTCCCGGCCCACCTCAGCAGATGCCTCAACATGTGCCTCAACACTGGGGCCCTGGCTTTGCACTACCAGGCATTCAAGGTCCTGGTGGCCTAGTCTGGCATCAGCCGGTGCACCACCCAAATCAAAACCTACCTCCCATTCAACAGCAGCAACCTCCCCAGTCTCAGCAACAGCAACAACAAGGACCACCTCAAGGCCAACAACCTGGGCAGCAAGGACCAGATGGGCACAGAAGAGATCAGCACGGATTCGTCAGGAGCTTTTGACGGTGATGAGAGGTGCTTCTCGAAAACATCTCTCGTTAATAATTGTCAGAGTAGGATTTATAGTATGCAAGCGCTGAGACGTTGTAACTCAGCTGCGGATGGAGTGCATATCTATAGAAAAGTGTAATAACAGTCTTTCCCTTGTTCAACAAAATTACTGCGTAAGCAACTGAACTTTGCTGTGCTGAAGAGGTTTCTTGCCAAATGCCAAAATAAATTGTAATGTGAAGATTGCTATCAGAAGTCTCACAGGGTTGGGAAGGACTGATCGCAAATTCTACAATTAGACAAGACTAACATGGATCAATCTGAATCTAGCAAGATCGAACAGCTCAACATGGGTAGATGTACAGACTTGTGCATTGCGATGAGATATCGAGGGCGATGAGGTTCAGACAGGGTGGGTCCATGTACCAAGATAAGAGATCGGCGTCGGAGCTTCCGTAAACAGAAGCCGACCAAAAGTTACAGAAAGACTCACAAAGTTTCACATGCTCATCCCACCTTCCCACTTCGACTACAACTACCACAACTCTCGCTTCTCCCTTTCTCGTCGCAACACATTCCCGAACAATGGCGGCAAAACTGGAAGAAGACAGCTCGGAGCTGTACGAACGCTGCACCAACGCCGCCCTCAACTCTCCGGAAGGACGCGCCAAAATCTTCGGCCAGGATGAATTGCTCAAGATGGGTGTCGTGGATACCGCACAAGCCCTGCTGGAACTGCTGCAGGGCTTGATGGATGCGCAATTGGTGCGACTGATGCAGATGGATGGAAAGATTTGCTATGCTTTGCGCAAGAAGGATGATGCTGCAAAGTGTGTACACTCCCACTCTCCGAGACACAGGAAGGAGGAATGCAATGCTGACGGATGGGAAACAGGATCGTAACCCTCAACGACGACGAACGCATGGTCTACAACCAAATCGAAAACAGCGGCACCAACGGCACCTGGACAAAGACGATCAAACAACGCACCAACATCCACCAAACCACCGTCACCAAAGCCATGAAGACTCTCGAGAGCAAGAAGCTCGTCAAACCTGTAAAGTCCATCAAGAACCCCGCTCAGAAAATCTACATGCTACACCACCTCTCGCCAAACGAAGATGTCACAGGAGGACCTTGGTTCAGCGACGGAGAACTGGATGTGGAGCTCATCGCCATCACCGCCGAAGCCGTAATCCACTTTATCGCCCAAAACAGTTGGAAGACCGTCTACATCAAGCGCGAACCCACTCCGGAAACCAACAACATCTCCGCAGACGGCACCACAAAAAAGAGAAAGAGAAACGATGCCGGAGATATCGAAGGCGCACACCCAAAGTCAAGAAGATCAGGCGGCTACGAAACACAGATTTCCTACCCAGCAGGATGGCGCCATTACCCAACCCTCTCTGCAATCCACCATTTCATCATTGAAGCCAATTTTCTAAAAGAGGGTGGAAATCTCGCCGAATCCGATCTTCAAAATCTGTTGGACGTGCTCATCTTTGACGAACGTATCGAAAGAATAGGAAATGGATATAGGACTTGTAAAGGTGTGTATGGACCTACAGAGGCCATGAAGAATATTTCGCAGGGAAGAGCGGCGGGAGATGCGGTCGAGGATGAGGAGGGTAATGGCTTGAGTCAGGCGCCTTGTGGCAGGTGTCCTGTATTCAACCTATGTGAGGATGGCGGTCCCGTCAATGCGAAGAACTGTGAGTATTTCCAGACTTGGTTGAGGGCATGATTGTTCTCCTTCTTCTGGTCTACGATCTGCTTGACTTCTGGCATCTTTTCCGGCGCTTTCTGCATGGTCTTGGTGGATTTGCATATCTCTCCGGCGTTTCATCTTTGCCTTTCTCTTTCTAGCATCATTTTCTTTTTATCGCGCTGCTCAAGTGCTGACAGTGCATGCGTATATCCATATCTCTTCACTTCCTGATCCATCTTTACCTTTTTTTCCGTCCACCAGAGAACTAAAAACAAACACCGGTTTTGCTCTCTTTCTATTTCCGACTCATGTTTTTTTCTGTCTGCACGAGAGTCACTCGGAGCATTGAACCTTCATGAACTACATCAGCTAGAACGCCTCCATGCCCTTGCTTTTACTATTGAGCTCAGGAGAATAAATATTGCACGAATCACTTGAGCTAGGAAGTTGACTTTTCTCAAACATAGTTGATCCGACTTTTACGTTTCCGGCCTGAGATATATATACTTTTGCTCAGCCCTTGCAAAACTGGTATTTCCTCTGGAATATGGCAGATACTTACCTCTCTCACTACTCTGCTTTCCTCGATACTTCTAAGTTCTTAGAGAGATGTCTCCAGAGCAGTGAGTGTGATTGCTCAAAAGTTTTTGTTCTTTGGATATGTTGAGCTTTAGAGTTTAGTTTTGTTATCCAGGGAGGAGGAATAGATGGATTGTTCAAGTTTCGTAAGCGATGATTATTGATGCGGACGCGGTGGTCATTTCTTTCGCGGTTTGCACGATTATTGTTACGGGGGGTTGGATTCAGGGGAGAGGGGAAAGGGGATTAAGGTGCTGTTGTTGTCGTTGTTGCTGGTGATTGAATCAAGAGCCTGTGAGTGGAAAGGACAGTGGGAAGATGATCATGTCCATAATCCCCAATCCCACTTCAACATGCTCCCCTCCCTATGCAAAAATCGCTGTTTATCCTCAAGAGCAGATATGGCAGATTGGAGAAAGCATACAATACCATATCCTGCCTTGTTGTAATGACTAGACCACACCCGAACCCGAACCCATCAACACGCAGAAGGAAAAAGATCAACAGCCTAGTCCAGCAGCCTAGCCCAGCCCCTTGGAGGCAGTCAATATTGAAGTCCAGGTCAATGAATCACGCATACCCTCTCCCCTATTCCATCTCTCATATTCTCATGTCCATGCAGCAATTATATTTCGAGGGGGTCGATGGGAGAATCACTGACCTGATTACCTTCCTTGCGTTTCGTCTTCGTTCCCTTTCTTGAGCACTGGGCTTTGAGCAAACAACACGAGCCTCCTTTTTTACTTCTGGTCCACCAAACTCCATGACTCTTCTTCTAAGATTCGTTTTGTGAGAGAATACCATTCTATCGGATGTATGAGTGTTTTATATACAAACCCTTCTTGGTTGTTCAAAGAGTCGGATGATGAGTGAATATGTATGGAGTGAATGACCGGATTTTTGTGTAGAAAAAGGGAAGAATGACATGGTTGATTTGATTTGACTTGGAGGGGATTATCATTAATTGATGCTATGCTTGGCCAGAGGAAAAGGAGCAAACACCAAGACACAAAGGCGGTGACAGAACCCAGATATGAAGATTTGATCGTTGATTCTTTCAATTCATCATTATAGAACACGTGTCTAAACCTCTTGTTCCTGTATCAAAGACCCGCTTCAACAGGAAGCTATACTCATCCATCTACACCATGTTCAAAGCACAGCACAGCACAGCAAACCTCCCTTCCTCAAAGCATCAACAGAACGAAAAGAAAAGAACTCCACCCATCTGGCCATCTTCTGCCAACACCTAAAGTCCACCATACACAGCAAGTGCCTTTTGCGCCAACGCTCCAAAATCGAGCTTTCCCTGGCCTTCAGGCATATACTCTCCAGAAGCGATACAATGCACCTTCATATTAGGGTGATACTCCAGATTCGGCAAAAGTTTGGGCGTGATGAGGAAATATTGTGACGTGTGTTCTGAGCAAGCGATATCCACCATGCGTGAATGCACCATACGTTCGTTGCGAGGGTCCATTCCTTGGTTGATTTCGTCGACGACGCGGAAGGGTGCGCGGGCTAGACTTTGGAGAGCCATGAGGTAGAAGATGGTCGAGACGGCACGTTCGCCACCGGATTGACGGTGAGAGTCGAGGACGGAGAGTTCTTCGTTTTCTCTGTTGTGTTGCTGTTAGTGATGTTCTTATCAAAGGGAGATGTTATTTTTGCATACCTGAATTTGACCTGAATCTGGATGGCCCATTTGTTGAAGTCGTCATCTTCCTTGTACACCGCGACTTGACCGGCACAGTTGATCTTCTCGAAGTTCTCGCTAAAGGCATCGCTGATCTGGCCGATGAGCCGGTCGAGCTCTGGCTCCCATTTCTGTCGGATTTCGTCGATGTTTTGTTGTACTTCCACGAGATCATTTTCAATGTTCTCCAGCTTACGCTTCGCACGCTCGATTTGGACAGCACGATCCTCGTACTCACGAAGAACACGCGGGTCGCCCTCATGTACCATCTCGAGTCGTGCTTTGGTGCTGTCGATCTCGGCCTCGAGCTCTTCCAGGCTCAGCTGGTCGTATTCGAGCCAAAGCTCGTGTTCCCTGTCGGTCATATTGTTGCGCAACTCCTGACATACGTTGTAAACCTCAGTTGCCACTCTCTTGAGCTGATCCTTCTCATTCTCCAAGATCTTGACATCTTTCGCGCTTTGAGCGAGTGTTCGTCGTACTTCCTCGTTGTGTGCTGTGAGTACTTGGCAGTCTGACTCAGCCTCGATCAATGCAAGATTGGCATGTAGATAATCTGTCTCCAGCTTTTGCAGACTCTGAACTGATGACACGAGGGTCAGGGCGTCTTGAGCTCTGTCGAGGGCAAGTTTGTCTGCTTTCTCCTTGATAGCTTGTACACGAGCCTGATAGCTTGCATGGCGTTCTTCCAGCCCGTCACGTTTGGTAACGTGACCAGCAATCTTGACAGGTATCTTCTGCCATTGCGATCTGGCGTCTTGAGCTCTCTTCTTTTCGTCTTCGAGGTCCTTCTTCTGGTTTTCGAGATCTTTGTGTTCGTGTCCGTAACGTCCACTAGCAGCTCTGTGGGTGTCGGCCTGGCGCTTGACATGCTGGAGCTCGTCGTTGAATTCAGCAATGGCGTTTTTGTATTCCTGTTCGGCATGTGTGTCCACGGGTTGAGAAGTGAAGAATCGCGCTGGTCTGATACGTGCTGTGCGTGTCGATGTACCAGCATCGCCATACTCTCGTCTCTTTACGACGTTGTAGGTTTCAGTCGGAGTTGCCCAGTTTGTGATGTTGCTGTTCATCATTCCATCGAATTGTTCAGTGCTCAACTCTTGGAACGCGACACCATACATATGGATATTTCTGTTGTCACAAAGCATGCTGAGAATTTCATCAGGTCCATCGATGAGGTCCAAGATATAGGTGTTCAAGCCAAGTCGTCGTAGTTCGTTTTCAGCATATGGTCTTCTCCATTGGCTTAGAGGTGTGTCCAGCATTCGCAAGTTGATGTCGGACAATCTTTGTCCGTCGAGAAGTTCGCGCTGGAGCAGGTTGAAGTCTGCTTTGTCAGTCATGGTAATACAAACCATATCTGCTTGGTTGAGTACCGACTCGACGAGGTTAGCATGCTTCTGATCCTTAACAGAGCATTCGAGGATGGCCGGTCCAAACACTTTGCCAGTGAAGACATCTCTGTGACTCTGAATCCAGTCCCAGGCTTTGGCAGTATCCGGAGAGGCGTTGGTCAGCTTGTTGACTTGCTGGCCGGCTTTGGATCGTAGCTGTCTGAGATTGTTCTCCGCTGCGGTTATGCGTTGTTTAAGTGAATTGGCTTGAGTGGCTTGATCGTCTTGCTTTCTGTTCTCCTCCTCGGCAGCATCAAGTTTCTCACGTTGTTGGCGCGTGATGTCTCTGATCTGTTCGTTGATTGCAGCAACATCCACATTGGACGGCTCATTCTCAAGTTGACGTTGTAGATTCTTAATCAGACCGTCGAGACGAGCACGCTCCTGTTTTGATGTTTTGACGGTTTTCTTCTCAGCTTCAACCTCGGCTTCACAAGCTTTGATTGCTTCGGCCACGTTTTTCTGCTTCTTGACTTTCGCTTTGATGTCGTCTTGTGCGCGTGTGACCAGACGTTGGCGACGCTTGACAACTGCATCAATGGCCTTGACATATTCATCCTTCGCCTTTACAGCGGCCAAAGCAGGCTCGCACTGTTGCTCAAGCGCAGCGAATTCATCTTTGGCATCCTTCCAACGATCCTTGGATTCGATGTATTGTTCTTTGGCGAGGTTGTATTGAGGGAAGGGTTTGTATGTTTCGAGAAGTTTGAGCTTTTCCTGTTGCTCGGCACGTTCACGCAGGCGCTCAACATCACCACGTTGCATGTTCTGGCGACCCTCGAGATTTTTGAGGTTTTCGGTCATTGTGACTTGATCGGCCTGGTGTTTGCGCTGGTCATTGCGCATGGCCTTTAGCTGATCATGCCAATCACTCATGTAGTCTGGAGCAGCGGCTCTTTGAGTTTGAACAAGAAGCTCGATAGGATCCAAGGCGGCGAACTCGACGACGCGGTCCTGGGGAAGGAACTGACACAAGTTGTCGACCTGAATAGAGAAGGAGCGGCACAGCTCGGCAACCGCCTTCTGGGTGCTGGTCCTGCCATCGATCATGAAGAAGGTCTTGTTGTTCGAGTCTCTTTTGATGATACGCTTGATGACGGGATTTGTGCGGTGACGGGCAGGATCACGCTCAAGTTCGATTTCGATTTCGGCCTCTTTCATGCCATGCTTGACGAATTCCGAAGGATCCTTGGCTCGTCCGAGGACGTCAGGTTTGGCTCCAAGGCCGAGACAGATTGCGCAGACCAGAGTACTCTTTCCAGTGCCGTTGGGACCGATGATCATGTTCAAGCTGGGACCAGGAAGGAATTCGGCCGACGTGTACGTGACAAAGTTCTTCATTCCGACTCTGACGATAGATCCAGGTGAGTGTACGAGCGGTTCGGTGCCATTCTGTCCATTTTCGTAGCTTGCGGGAAGTAGAGGAGCCTGCATGACCATGTAAGTGAAGGTCTCAGTCGCAGAGCGTATGCGACAATACCTGCGAGCCATTGCCATTCAGACGTGGGCGCTTATCTGAGGAAGGCGACGAGGCGTCCAGATCACTTTCATCTTCGTCTTCGCGCGGCCTTCGCATGGGCACGACTCCAGGCATGTTTGCGACTTGCGACGACAGATAATTTCGAGTCGTCGGATTGATATGCGCAAGTGCTGCCTGACTGTTGGATTTCGTGAGGAAGACGCGCCTTTGCCGACGCGACGGGAAGTGGGAAGCCGCCGTGACCTCCACAACCCATCAAACTGCCATTTTGGATCATCACAAGGCAAGAACGCAGTCAGTCTTATTGATCGCTTCAAGAGCGGAAGGCATTGGAAACTGCTTGACATGCCTTCTCACTCTAAGATCGATCAAGGATAGTTGATCGATAAGTAGTGACTACAAGAATAAAACTGGTGTAACTCACAAAGCTCATGCTCTCCCATGGCCTTTTGCTTTCCCATCCCAAAACGCCCCTGTAGTGGTATCAATAAGCCATGCACCCGCTAGTAATCCCTCAAGATAGAACCAACACTGCGAGACCTCTAATCATCACCGCTATCATTATCGTCCACGAAACTTCCATCTACACTCTCTTCGCCAGCGATACTAGTCTGCAAGCTTGCCGTGCTGCCAACTCTTTGCAGCTTCATGCGTTTGCGTAGAGGTGTGTTGTCTTCGTCATCGCCTAATTCGTCTCGTTCCCTCTTGTCTGATTTCGCGTCTGACTTGCCGGGTCTCTTTCCAAGTTTTCCTGAGCCTTTGACGTCTTTCTTCATGCTTTCTTTGAGGCCGCGTTTGAGGACCTTTTTGCGCACGCCTCCTGACTTGATATCGTCTTCGTCCTCGTCTTCATCTCCATTCTTAGATCCGCGAGAGTTTGGTGTTGGTGTGCCGCCCCTGCTGCCCAGTGGTGAAGCTCCATTTGCGTTGTTGAGACGAGCAGCTCTGGCGCCTCTTCCTCCAATTCCCAAGCATTTTTCTAGATGTTGGGCGAAGCGTGTGATGAGCAGACTGCGCTTGCAGGATGGACATGTGTGCCAGGGAATATATGTGCCGCCCTTGAGTCTCTCTCCAACCTTTGCGGCTTTCTTGTCCACAGGACCACCAGTGTTGGGTTGTTCGCTCGCCGTAGGTGACGGAGGCGCAGTACCGTGTTCTTTTGAAGCGTTTGATTCCGCCTTCATTCTTTCGCGCTCTTTCTTGGTCGGTGGCTTGTCGCTGCCAGCGACTGGGAATGGGTTGCCATAGATGTCGTGGCCTGGTCGCGTTGACCAGGGGATGTGTGTGCAGTATTGGATCTTCTTGGGAGGGTTCGCGTTCGCTAGCGGAGGATCCAGGAGACGTGGGAGGTTACATGAAGGGCAGATGGGCAAGCCTGTTGATGGGTCCACGGTCCGTAGGAGTAGCTTCTCGCGGCGATGGGTTTGAAGGACGAGGTCGTGGATGACGGTGAACAGGCAATCGTTGACAACACTTTGCGTCTACCATCGGATTAGTATTCAGCCATGTCAAGACAGATTCTGACGCATACAAAAGACGCAAGGTCGACTTTCGCTTCCTTGTCCGAAGACATTCTGTTTGTTGCTGGCGACTAGTGCTCTAGTGGACTGTCGCGACTTCCGGTGTGTTTCTTGGAATGACGGAATATTGCGGTTCTGCCGCCTGATAGCTCTCTTGAAGTGCAAGAGTACGGTTGGGTTTACGAGTTGAGATGATGCAGAGTTGCTCTGTGACATGCGACTCAAAGGGACGGCTCCTCGGCTGCTCTTGACCGAAACCCCGGACGCCATTTTTAGCTTCCGCGCAGCTCTTTGCGGGGGGCTCTGACACAAGCATGTGAAGAAGCTCAAGGCACAAATGACAGAAGAGAGAAAACATGTACATTCGAAAATCATGCCATTCTACATATCAAGCCATATAACCTAGATAGCCGATCCTCATCACGAATCTGCATCCTCCACTCAAACAATTCAACCCAGCAACTTCTATGTGCCTGTGAACCAACGCAAAAAAGATAACGCCTTGTATTGATACAACAACCTGCCATGACCTACTCTATCCATCTATGACAGAGGAATGCCCTCGTACTCGGCGTAGCCAAGAGCGAGGTTCATGTTCTGCAAGCACTGCGTGGCAGCACCCTTGAGGAGGTTGTCAATGGTGGCGTTGATGACAACGCGCTTACCGCTGCTGTGTACTGCGAAACCACCAATCTCGACTCCGTGCTTGCCGGAGATGTTCTTGACCAGAGGGCTTTCACCGACGACCTTGACGAGCTTCTCGCCGTTGTAGCGGTCTTGGTAGAGTTGACGGATATCACGAGAAGCCATGGTGTCGGCCAAGGGGATAGAGATGGTGTGGTGGATACCGGCGAACCAGACAGCGACGTGAGGGATGAAGCCAATCTCGCGTCCGAGTTGGGCGCTGATCTCGCGCTCGTGAATGTGGTCAGTCAAACTGTAAGGAATGAGGTTGTTGGTGAGGTTGTCGACGTTGTTCTTGGGGCTGGGCTTGGTGCCTGCACCTGAGTAACCAGAAACACCGAAAACAGTGGGGTTGGCAGGAGCTGCTGCGAGGTAAGGAACCAGAGGGGCAATACCAAGCTGGGCGGCAGTAGCGTAACATCCAGGGTTGGCGATACGAGTGGCACCTGCAATCTTGCTACGCTTGACGAGCTCGGGCAGACCGTAAGTCCATGATGAGTCGAAACGGTAGTCGGCAGAGAGGTCAACAATGACAGACTCCTTGTGGCTTGAAGCCTCGATAGCGTCAACGAAAGGCTTGCAGACACCGTTAGGAAGAGCCATAACCCAGCAATCAATCTCACCAGCATCAGCCATGCGGCGAACATCATCAGGCGAGAGGTTCTCGTATGTGATGTCGCGCTTGGTGTAGCCAGCAAGCTTCTTGCCCTTGAGCTCACGCGATGAAACGTGACGGAGATCCATGTTGGGGTGACGGTTGAGAAGGTCAATCAGAGCCTGGCCAGTGTAGCCACGGGCACCGATAAGAGCGACCTTGGAGGGATAGTCCTTGTCCTGGTTCTTGATACCAAGAGGAGGGTTAGGGTTGGTGGTGGTGGCGTAACCACGTCTGGAGGGGACGCCAAAGGTGCTGCGAACACGCTGCATGTTGCGCGAGGAGAAAGAGCTGGTCGAGAAGGATCTGGTCTGTTGTCCGAGGGACTCTCTGTGCTGCTGCAGTCTCTGGGCAACATCCTTGATTCTAAGGGCGCCAGATGCGGCGCGGTGGAGCTGGCTCTCGAGGTTGTTGTCACCGAACATCTGTCTACCGTGTTGGATGAACTCGGCCATCAACTCACGGACCTCCTCAGGGGTCTCAATGCCGTACCAGAAGAGGACCTCACCCTGGCGGGCAATGCTGCCATCAGCCTTCTCGGAGAACCAAGTCAAGTTCTCGTCGTCCTGCTTGACGGTCCAAGCAAGCTTGGGGTAGTCGTTCTTCAAGTGCTGGAAAACATTGTCGGCGATGTTGGAGAGCCATGCGGAACGGGTCATGGTCAGAGTGGCCAGGTGGGCCAGACCGCTGGAAGAAGTAGCGGAATCCGGGGGAAGGACAACAGCGAGAGCCTCCATGCCTTCATCGTAGTAAGCGGCGAAAGTCTTGCCCTTGAGGCTGTCAAGATAGCGGTCTACAACGGCCTCGGCATCAAGACCCTCACGATCGCGAACAAGGACCTGCTTGAGCTTGTTCATGTCAGGGAACTCGGCCAGCGAAGCAGCCTTGTGGAGCTTGGTACCACGGCGGATAAGGGTTCCGGCACCGGTATGGGTGAACAGCTCGCGCTCAAGACTCTCGGGGTGGATGATAGCCACACTGGAAGAGCGAGGGAGGTGGTCAAGGAGGTCCTTGATGTCTCTAATCTTGGAACGAGTGCCGTGGATGACCCAAGGCATGTTCATGTAGCGGTCGTACTCCTCATCAAGGTTGATGGCCTCGATCAGCTTACCGGTGTCCTTGTTGTGCAGACCACCCTTCTCGGAGAGGTAGACAATCTTTAGAGGCACGAGTGCCTTGGCCAGCTCAGCAGCGGCCTTATCGGCGTTGACGTTGAGGAGCTGGCCCTCGTTGTTCTCGGCCATGCAGGTAAGGACGGGGATGTAGTTGTCGGCAATGGCGGCGTTGATGGGGTCGGTGTTGACCTTGTTGACCTCACCGACGAACTTCCATGTGTCCTTGTCCTTGTAGTCGGCCATGAGGACACCAGAGGTGATGGGACGAGCACGAACACCCCATGACTCAAGAGCCTCGACGAGCTTCAGGTTCTCCTCGAGGAACAACTTGCGCGCGACGCCCAGTGTAGGTCCATCGGTGATACGGATTCCCTCGCTGTACTGAGGCTCGATTCCAGCTTCTCCGAGAAGCTTGTTCATCTGGGGGCCGGCTCCGTGGATGATGACGGGGAACAGGCCCATCTGGTTGAGGTTGCGCAGCGAGCTGCAGAGGACATCGATGTAATCGGTCAAGATGGCACCGCCAACCTTGATAACGGCGAACTTTTGCGACGAAACCGACTGGAACTGCGAGAGGTATTGCTGCACCTCGCCTGACGGTTCGCAACTGCGTCAGTCTCTGCCCATGCAATCATGTCGAGTAGCACGTATTACTCACGCTTGGATCCGAGGTTCTGGAGCACGTTGATGACGGCCGAACGAGCCGACGTCTCTTCATGGCGAGTGCCCTTTGATACAGAGGCATAGCCGCTGGCCAGAGCCGGACGGACAGCTGCTCTGCATGCTGCTGCCGCTGAGGTGGGCACACGGCCTACTCTGCCCCGGCCGAGGGCGCGCATACAAGGACGAGCCAACATTGCTGCTGTCTTGCAAGCGATGTACGGGTTTGGGGAATGTCGTCGAGGGTTCAGAAATCACACGCTGTCCAACATGCAGCAACCCAATGAGTATAGAAGGAAAACTACAGTAGCTCGCTTTGCAAAAGACAAGAAAGTCCCCAATCGCAGGTTACATGCGGGTCCATAAGTCGCGCCGATGTTCGGGCCTCCGGCTCTGCCTGCCTTATCTCAACAGATTGCTGAAATCTAATCAGATCCTTCACCATACCCCTCCTTGGTCGTCTGATTTTCCGTCTTTTTTGAGACTACTTCTACCTCTTCATTTCAGCATCCAGACAACCAGGTTATTGCTGCGGAAACTGAGACAATTACAGTCACGCATTCGCTTCATTCCAAAATATCATGACTCTGATCTTATATTACATTTTATTCACGATCCACATATATGCAGTAGCTATCGCCTTGACCAATAGGAATGACATGACACCGCCCAAAAACGCCTTCGCTGAAAATCAACTTTTTACACACTTTGCGTCCCTTGTCTATACTTCTTCTTCATCAGACGTAGCATCATCGTCTTCGTCACTCTCGTCCCAACCTTCGGCCTCGAGACTTGACGACCGAATGCCAAGACTCAGAGCAAATCCAAGGAGACTGATGCCACCAAAGATGCCAAAAGCGAGAGCTTCACCCTTGGGTTGTACATGTGTAGCTGCAGTGAAAAGCGATCCAGAGATGAATGGTCCGGCAGCACGTCCAGCAGCCGAGAGTGTTTGGGCAAGCCCGTTGAGCGTACCCAGCACAGAGTGGTTGGGTGCGGAGTTGGTGATCTGTCCGTATAGTTAGCATCCATGTACCAATTTAAAGAGAGGATACCTCGTACCAAGAGCAGGGCGCTAGTAAGACCGCCGACTGCCGCCACAGTCTTAATGATGAGCACCGCTCCAAGTTCAACCCAAAGCCACACTTTGCCAGCGGTGGTAGCAGATCCAGATCCGTTCTTACCATCCTTGTATCCTACCCAAGGCATAAGAAGGAAGGCAATGACGAAGCCGAACAATCCCACTCTGTAGGTCGTCTTGTTTCCGACCTTCTCGCGTAGCTTGCCAAAGATGCCGACTTGGAACACGATGGTGACGAGTCCAGCAAACCCTAACGAAAGACCAATCTCTTCGGGTGACAGACCACGACCTGTAGGAGGAACAGCCTGTGCGAAGATGGGGTAGAGCGAGTTGTAAGAGATGTTCGACAACTGGAAGATAAGGAAAGTGATGAGGAGAAGGATAGTGTCGCGGTTGAAGACGTCAGATCTGCTGAGAGTCTCGTGGTTACCAGAGCCCAGGAGGTGAGTAGATTCAGCATCGCTTTCATCGTCGGTTGTGTCTTCTTCGGTACCGTCGTTTCGCGAATTGGCGTGTGAGCTTTCGTGGTTCGCACGGCGTCTGACGTACGAGGGCTTGGTAGAGTTACCCGTGAACTGCCAGAGCCAAGCAAAGAGGTTCGAGACTCGTCTCTTGAGAGGGGGCAGGTCCTTGGCCTCTTCCAGAGATTCTTCAAGGAAGATCATGGTAAGGACAAGATCGATAATCAAGACACCAGCGCTAAGGACATTGGGAGCCAGGTAGGGGTATGGGTTGGGCTTGCCGCTCCAAGGTATCGTCTCGAAGACCAACAAGCCACCAACAAGGGGGCCAGTGATACCACCAATGCCGTACACGACCGGAAGGTAAGTGAAAGCTCTACTTTGGTTACTGCGGTCGGTGATCTCGCCTAGGCAAGTACTTATGACACCCTGGTTTCCATTGACCAAACCCATGAGAGTTTGAGCAAAAATGGCCTGCCACAAAGTCCGACTGAAGCCGAAGATGACGAAGCAGAAAGCAGTCAACAAAGTTCCCATAAGAACAACAGGTTTTCTACCAATTCTGTCACTCAGCCAGCCCCAGAAGAAGTTTGTAGCGAATTGCGCCAGGGCAAAACTCGAGGCAATTAGACCCACGTATAGGCCGACCTGGCCATCTTTCACCTCAGGGAACGTAGAAGCCATGGCAGGCAGGTAGGGCGATATTGAGTTCAGGGCAGTCTGCTCGGCGAGAGCAATGACAGCGAGAATAGCCAATTGGCCCTTGGGAAGCGGTGTCTCATTGTGGGTTTCCTCTTGCGATCCGGACTGGGCATCCGCGTGGATGTTGGACGACGAGGGGTTTGGTGAAGTTGGAGGTTTTCCGCGCGACGTAGGCGGCGAGGTTGGGAAAGTCTGATAGTGCAGTGTCGAAGACTGCCTCTGCAGAAGCGCAGGTTTGTCGGCAGAAGAGAGCGGTGCCATCGAAGGCGCCGGTAGAGGGTAGTGGTGGACTGAGGCCTTGTGCGCCGAGATCGCGCAAGGCTATCGGTTCGTGGAACGTGAGACTAGGAGATATGGATTGCAGGGAATGGGTGCCAAACAATCTTCAAAGACGCACGCGAGTTGATGCTAGCAGCTTGTGCCTGCAGAAGTCGATCGTTTTTCCCACCTTCCGCCTGCTTGCTGTTGCACCTGTGACGCAGGAACCCAAAATCCCCCCCGCTTCCGGCCAATCACCGTCCAACGCCTGACCGAGGTGACCATCCCACCTTCCTAGTTTGCCTACTTCCTTCTTTCTCCTTATACATGCACATCTTCGCTCAAAAAGTACAGCAAACTTGCAGAGAAATGAAACACCACTTTTCGTGATGCAAGATTGAGAGGCGATATATGCCTGGCCGTCGAATATACAGTTCCCCAAGAACGCCTCGCTATGCTGTATAGGATATCTCAATGCCAGATGGTTAGTAGTAGTACAAATGTCAAATCAGCTTCCACCGCCTTTCGTAGATTTACAGTGGCTCGTTGGATCCCTCCTGCATCTTGTTCATCCGCTGGTCCTGCTTCCAACGAACCGTGCGGTCAACTCTGTTCTCGCCAGACAATTGGCCCTGAGGATCAACTTCTCTCCAGCTGCCTCGACCACGTCGGCCGTGGTTTTCTGGTGAGAGGCTGCCGCTTTCGCCCCACATGCTCAGTCTCTGCACCTTGCGAAGCTTCCTGAGACCCCAGACAATGGCGACCATGCAGAAGAAGCCGCAGGATATACTGACCAGTGGGAATCCAAAGTCGGTCTCTTCGATGAAGTTCTTCAAGTTCATGCCGTAGAGACCGGCGAAGAAGGTACCCACACCAATACCAAGTGCCAAAATTGTGAATTGCAGATCCAAAAGCATGAGAGAATTACGGTTGGCATCGAGAATGGCTTTGACGCTGTTGTAATTGTCAGTCCCTGCCGACACTTGGGTTGTGTTTTAAACTCACATTTCTTCCGTGTTGCGAATGTTGCTGACCAAATTGCTACTCGCCTGAACGATTTCGTCGCAAACCTTGTGGTAAGATTCAAGCAACATCTCGACTTCGGTATGGTCGTCCTCCTCGCGTGTTACACCGTTCGCCTTCTCTGTGAGGTACATGTCCGACAGATCATCGTCCGCTTCCAGGAGGTCATCGATAGCATCACGGACTAAGCGCGCCTTTTGCTCGAAAGTACCCAGCTTCTTTGAGTAAATCAGCAGATGACGCAGCTTGTTGCGATCGATATCCTCTTCCAACTCTCTCAAAACTTGAACGACGGGTTCGCGAACGCCTTCAAACTCTCCTTCAAGGGCAGAAGTCACGCTTATCAGGACAGCTTCGAGTGCGCGGAACTCGTAGGGCAATGAGCCAGCCGAGCGACCTTCTCGTAGCTGAAGTTTGCCTTCCAGATCGTACATGAAGATGGACTGGGTATGCGAGTCGGTGGTTCCGTAAGCATCAAATACCAAGACACGGTTGTGATTGATGAGGCAGCTTATGTGCAGAATCTTTATGAGGATGGCCGAAGGGCGGACGAGAATGTGCGGCAACGAGGCAGAATCGATCTTTCGGAGGTCACGAGGTAGGAGGCCACACTATCGAATTGTGTTGTCAGACAGAGTATTGGGTCATGGAAGTCGTAAGATGATACCTTGGCTATAAGCTCGCTCTTCTTGAATGCGCCATTGACAAGAGTGACTTTGCCTTCACCGTCGAACTCGGTACATCGCATTCTCAGCTCGTTTGTCGGCTTGACGATACGTCCCAGACTTGCAGCTCCTGCATCATCAAGTAATCTAGGCAGAGGCGGGAGGTCGTTTGGTTGTAACGGGGCCGTCTTCTTCTGTCGAGCCTGCCACGGCTTCTGCCATCTTGACTTGACTGCACTGTTCCAGAAGTCGCGATGCTTGAGCGCCGACGTCTGGTTTTCTGCTGATGTCAAAGAGGCTCGACGTTCGGTGCTTGTTAAAGGGCGTAATCGAACGGTGTCCTGCGCATGGTGATGGTTTCGTCGAACTTGCGAATGAGATGCGAGAAATGGTAAGCATTCGGCCTGGATCCTCAAGAACCTCAAGACTGCAGGTGACGGCACAGGCGCCCGTCCGAAAGACAGTGCTTGCATATTCTGTCCAGTTGGCGATGTACTAATAATGAGACTCTTTGCGCGTTCGAACAATATTTTCCCTGATGCAGAACAGCGACGTCACGAGCTGCTTGGCGTCGCTTTCTGCGACCAAGACCTTTTGCCAATCGCATCACCCTGGCTGAGAGTTGGAACCTCCATATCAACCCGAACACGAGAGCACTATCCTGACAAGGGTATTTTTGAAAGCCTAAGAGGTTGCGACTCGTCTTTCTACGCCTCCCGTGCCAGGAAACGACCTCCAATCGCCCAACCACGTCGTTTTCGCGATCTGACAAAACCTCTAGCTTCAACTGCACTGTTCTCTTGCCGAACAACCATCAGACTTCCCTACAAGTTTCCCGTGCCCAAATGCATGACAGCAGTGATGTTATGGACGGATCAAGCAGACCTTCGTACATATCAATCACATGTGGACAATGAAACAGCCATACACGTTACTGGACGCATACCATTTTCCGGTGCTGCTGTCAACAAACTCAAGTATGATGTCATGTCACACAGCGCAAGACTGGTCCTCGGTAGGTATCTTTTCTTCGTTGCTTTCTCTCTTCAATTCTTTCCCAAACCATCGCGTCCTCAATATCAGAGACTACAGTCCTCACTGAACATGACTAGCATTGATAAAGTCAAGCATTTCACGTGGTTGACAGGTCGCACACGAGGTATCGCGCCACAATACCCTGGTGGCGCACATCTGAGACAACCGTGCGGACAACGTCAGAGATCGCGACCATGTCTGCATCGGTGAGATTCAACCACGATGCACATCGATCTGCAGAACAAGCCTGCATCTGGACTCGATCTAAACCTGCAGGAAACAGCGTGTCGGGGCATGACCTGCACGCAGATTACCACATGCGTGAGTTGCTCGAGGTAGGAACTGTCTGAACGTTCGTCAGGGCCCCTCTCTTCCGGCTCCGACAGTGGTCATTGAGAAATCTCTCCGATCTCACCGGCCCTCTCATGTCTCTTCAGATCAGATTCACCATTCCTCATTCAGACATACCGCACCCTGTTTTCCGGTACCTATCCACCGCCAGTCGTTGCTTGATCCTCATGCTTCTGCTGTTTTGTGATGATATTTGCCCGAGGGTCGCTCTTCGCTTCCCTCGCGAGCTCCCAAATCTTCTTCTTGAGACTGATGACATATGCCCCCCTCACATACTTTCTAGCATACTCTCCTGCCAACCGTTCGCCATGTCTCGATAGATGACATCGTCCATCTTTGGAAATAAAAACATCCAAGCGCTAGTTGCTCGATACACTTAATATCTATCTGTCCTGCCCGAGAACCTTACTTCTTACTCTTTTGCGCCTCAATACCTGGCATATCGCATTCCGACTTGTCCTGAACACTTTTCCACATCTTACACAGCATATTCGACTGAAAATGTCTCCTAAAGCGCGCGTCCTCATCTACGTGCTTCGTCGCGACCTTCGACTCGCTGATAATCCAGTCTTCCACGAGGTCTCACGACTATTCCAACAATCGCAGCACCCTTTCACACACTTCCTACCCATCTACACATTTCCAGCAAACCAGGTCGAGGTTTCCGGATTCATCTCAGATTCTACAAAGAAGTCACCATACCCAGAAGCTAGAGCTCCCGTCAGCGGTTTCTGGCGATGCGGTAAGCTCAGGGCCAAGTTCCTGGCAGAGAGTGTATGGGACTTGAAGAAGGACCTAGAAACAGTCGGCAGCGATCTTCAAGTACGCGTTGGTACCGTTCACGATGCGGTACGCAGCATACTCGACAGCTACAAGGAACACAATGAGGTGGATATTGCAGGTGTCTGGATGACCAACGAGGAGGGTGTCGAAGAGAAGAGGGAAGAGAAGGATGTCAGAAAGCTGTGCAAACAGTTCGATGCCGAATTCAAGCTTTGGGTCGACGAGAAGTATTTTGTGGACGAGTATGTGCTGCCATTACCTCTTGAAGAAAACTAGACTAACACGCACTCATAGCCGCGATGTACCGTTCAAGAACCCTGGCGAGTTGAACGACGTCTTTACGGCATACAGAAAGACGGTAGAACCTCTGCGATCCGCACCTCGCAAGACCCTTCCAGTACCATCGACATTACCGCCCCTCCCATCCCATATCCCCGCGCAAGCCGAGCCTTTCGAGATCCCAGATTCTCTGGAGGGTGTCATGTCAGCATTGACCAAGCCCCTCGGAGATGACTATGGTCTTCCAGACGTAGCAAAATGGCCCAAGGGTGCAGAATCCGCTCATCCATACATTGGTGGTTCAAAATCAGGTCACGAGCGTATCGACCATCTCATCGAAAGTGGAAGCATGACCGCATACAAGGACACAAGAAATGGACTGCTCGGTCAAGATTTCAGCACTAAACTATCCGCATGGCTGGCTCTCGGCTGCACCACAGCACGCCAAATACACTGGAAATTGGTTGATTTCGAGGACGGCAAGACAGATCTTGGCAAGAGCACTCCTGGCTATGGCAAGGGCGAGAACAAGGGCACAGCCGCTGTACGATTTGAGTTGCTATGGCGTGATTACATGCGCCTCTGCACACGCAAATTTGGCCCTCGCCTGTTCCACGTTGAAGGTTTCCGTAACGACCAAAACGCAAACTGGAAGTACATCTCAAGCCCCTTCAGCGACTCGACCTCCAAGAAGAACAAGGGTGGAGCTAATGATGACGCCACTGCAGCAGCAGTCCTCCGTTTCGTGACCGGTCGCACTGGAACCGGTCTCATCGATGCCAGTCAGCGTGAACTTTTCCTCACCGGCTACACTTCCAACCGTGCACGCCAAAACGTCGCAAGTTACCTTTCCAAGCACATGGGCGTGGACTGGCGTATCGGTGCCGAATGGTACGAATGCAACCTCATCGACTACGACCTCTCCTCAAACTGGGGCAACTGGCAATATGTTGCTGGTGTAGGAAACGATCCCCGCGGCGAATCTCGCGTCTTCAACCCCATCAAGCAGGCCTTGGATTACGATTCCCAAGGCGAGTACATCCGCACTTGGGTAGAGGAGCTCAGAGATGTGGATGTAAGCCAGGACTCATCAAACTTGATGGGTGTATTCCAAGCGTGGAAGTTGCCCGAAGATGAGAAGAAGAAGTTGGGTATTCAGTCTGTAGAGTGGGTGCAGAAACCTTTGGTCAAGATTGATTTTTCGCTCAACAGAAGAGGTGGTGGAAGCAAGCGTGGTCGTGGTAATGGACGTGGTGGACGCGGCGGAGGTCGCGGAGGAAGAGGCGACAAGAGAAGCTCTTGAACACGAACATCCCTAATCAGCAGCTAAACATTCAACTGCATGCTACAGCATCAAAACAAGCCAAAAATATCAATCAAATCTCAAATTTCCTGATCAGGTCTAGTCACGTCCACAGCCTTGACTTTATAGCTTCACATGCAAGGAAAATGCATTCTCCGCAGCTATATAAACCACAGATATCTTCTGCTGCACTTTTCTCACCAACGGTTACGCCCCGAGCTTTATTGCCGACGACCATTTTCTGGCTCATCTGGCTGTGTCTGCCGCCCGGTTATGCGATTTTTCTACGATTTAGGCCTCGGGTCTGTGGATCGTAGCTGTTATTTTCGACACGCTCGTAGGTACGACGGCGAGGACATGGAGGGATATGCGTAACTGCATGACCGATAGAAATGGAGGTGTCCGTAGTCCGGGAAATGTCGAAACATATGTCGGACCTATATGTGATTTATACCGGGCCTTGTAACGTACCTCTTATTTCGACACGCTCGTAGGTACGACGGCGAGGATATGTAGGAATTTGCGTAACTCCATAACCGATGGAAAAGGAGGTGTCGTGGTCCGGAAATGTCGAAACATGTGTCGAACCTATATGTAGTTCACACCGGGCTCTCGACGCAAAAAGCTATATAATATGGCAGTTTATAGTCACTATAATCTTTTCTGTGACCGACACCCTCGGTTCATTAACCTACCCCTCTTCGAGCATTGGTGCATAATCTCTTCTTCATTCAAAAGTCGAACAAGTTATAGGAGCTTCTTGATCATATCCCTCGATCATGGACCTCGCTTTCCATGTATGCCATTCGGTCAAGCGGCACAATTGCATGAAAGCGAACCTTATACCTTGATGGCTGGGGTCCTGAGGCTGTCAAAAGCGGGGATCCAGGACTCTTGAGCCTCATGAGCATCACCTTTGACATCTCCAGCCGCACAACATGCGGGGTACATATCCCACGAGCTGAACACAAAGGGTCTCTCTAGAGGAAAGCTCTATAAAAGGGCTGGAGCATTCTGACTTCGAAGCGTTGACAAGCCTTCGAGACAAGTAACCCCTCTATCTTAAAAGACAGTACATGACTGATTGAGGAAACTACAAAATGCTCCTTCTTCCTTCACTTTCTTTCCTTTCTATTTCTCTATTGTCGATTACGACGTACGCTCACGGGATCGATTGCGCCATGTCTGGAAACCTTACAGCTACCAATGGCATTGGCAGCACACCTGCTCAAGTACTCCCTCCCCTCCCCATCGTCGTCCGATAGCTTCATTACTAACCCTTCCACAGCGCCACTACATCTCCGCCTCCCAAGCCACCTCCATAATCTCCGCAGCAGAAAAAGCCGCAGCCTCCATAGTGCCCCAAAACATCGCCGTCGTCGACCCCTCCGGCCTCCTCGTAGCCTTCCTCCGCATGGACAACGCATACCCCGGCAGCATAGACATTTCCATAAAGAAAGCTCGCACTTCTGTGCTCTTCAATGGAATACCCAGTGGAGCGTTGCTGAATCAATCGTATTCGGGAGGAGGGCTGTATGGGATTGAAGAGACTAATGGGGGCATTGTTGTTTTTGGAGGTGGGTTGCCGTTGGTCAAGGATGGATTTTTGGTTGGGGCTATTGGGGTTAGTGGGGGGACTGTTGCGCAGGATGTAGAGGTTGCGCAGGCGGGTGTGGATTGGTTGACTGGTTCGTGAGGTTCTCTGAGTTCTTGGGTGGAAGGGTAGGTGCTTGGTGAGAGGAATTGGATGATTGTCATGAGTACCGAGTTCATGTATGTTTGTAACCACTGTATCGTTGACCAGCTGTATTTACTTGTATGCTGCTTGCTTGAGCCTGCCCGACCACGAAAGGTCCATGCCACTGTGTTGAATCTTCGCGGTGAATCGAGCTGTCTCCAGATGATCAAGCATGCCACAGATTAGGAGCAAAAAGAAGAACAAAACGTACAGCAGCAGGGATTCCCACGTGGTCACCCACCGTAGTACTAATCTGCCGTTCAACTGCTTATGTATGGCAGAGCGGACGGGATGCCCA
>JGI24891J29808_1000086_pt1 | contig 120457 bp, 128 predicted proteins | sample FreactcultuFSWF8_FD_29808 | JGI IMG/M metagenome (IMG submission 29808) | reverse complement strand
GGAGCGGGCTGAGGGGGATGGAAGACAGGCGCAGGCTGAAGGTGTTGGGGGATGTGAGCAGGCAGGCGAAGTTGGCCGACAGTGGGTCTGTCCAAGTCCATAGCCTGGTAATCGTCCTGTGGCTCTTGGTGGTTGAAGATCTGCATGACGAGACGAACGATGATTGTTGTGGTTGGTTTTGGTATTGGTTGAGAATTTTGAAAAGCAAAGTAGTGGATAGGCGTGTTGGTGTCAAGAAGGGAGGCTTGTTGACGCCAGAACGCGTCACTCAGAGATCTCTTCACCTGACTTTGTGATGGTGAATGATGACTCTCGCCTATGTAGTAAGCGAGCGCCGAGGGGTCTTGATAAGGACCGCACCGCAGCAATTATTCTTTTCTTACTGTTCACAAGATTTACCTTTGAACTCTAAGCAGTCTTGTCCAGTCTTCAAACAGTATTAGAAGGACAACATCGCAACTATTTACATCTCCAAAAGTATCCACGGTCGAAGCCATCTATCAACATGCGTGAAGCTCAAGAAAGTACGATCTTGCTCAACCGCAGACCCATCTCTCATCACAGCTTCCAACCAGATAGGCAAACAGCCAGGCAGCCAGAGAGTAAACCTGCTCCCAATCCAGGGCAAAGGACGTTCGTGAATCACCCATAACCATGGTCTCCACGTTATCGATTTGATTGCGGACCTACTCTAATCGTAGGTGCGGTAGTATGGCTGGTAACTCTTCAGGCAGCCAAAGGGTCGACTCAACTCGTCGCGTCATCCGCGGGCTTTCCATCTGAGCTGGTGATATCAACCATGCCCGTGCTTCCACCTCCCAAATCTCATTAACCACATTCTTACAAACACAGCAAAATGTCCACACATGCATCATTCACCACCTCGCACCAAGATACCGTCAGCCAACTACGTCTGTCGTCATGACTATGTGTTCTTCACCTTGACTGGACTTCTCTGATTACCCGCTTTCCTTTGTGGAGGCGGTAAACAACTCGACCAGACCTTCGAAAACATATCAATAAGAGCAGTGAGCACAAAGCGCCCTTGGAGGTCTCTGTGTCAGGCTTGCGAGGATGCCTCAAAGATCCCGCGAGCACTTTGCATATGTTCCAGGCGCCACTTCAGATGTGCTTCAAGCGCCGCCAGAGTGATTGTCATCTGCGACGAGTTCGAATCTCACATGCCACCATCGAAGGTTGTTTCGAGCATCACTTGGAGATAGACGGCGGAGGCCATCGTCAAACCTCAGCTCATTCTCGCACTGCCGACTCTTATTCGTACCGTTCAGTAATATAGCCTTTGTGGCTGGTATCCTTTCTTCCAACCTACGACCAAAAGTCAACGCTCTGCACCAACTCACGCGCACTATCTTTGCTTGAACCCCATGAGCTTCTCGTGTGATGTCCCATCATCCGTAAAGGTCAGCAATATGACACCTCCTGGCCAGTCTCCCCTCCTCTAACTCACGACAGAAGTCAACGCTCTGCGCCAACTCGCGTACATGATACCTTTGCTTGGGATCCCTCTGTCCCTCATCCTTTTCATCCGTCATCAGCTTGGATCAGCGGTATTGCTCGTGGCAGCTCGTGTTCCCTCCCCAGGCTCACGACCAACAGCCAACGCTCTTCACCAGCTCACGCGCATGTCATGTTTGCTGGGGATACATCTGAGTACATTCTGTCTACCACTATCTCCAGAAGTGAGTAACACCCTACGCGCAAGCTCGGACTTCTGTCTCTGACTTGCGATCAGAAGAGAACACTCTGCGCCAACTCGCGCGCAAGTTATTTTGCTTGAAACCCATCTCTTTCTTTACTTTATCCATCAGGCACAAGTCAGTGATGCTGCACGTGCTAGTTGATATCCTTGTCACTAAATCGTGAGCAGAAGTTATCGCTCTGCGCCGGCTCGCGGGCCTGTCATCTTGGCTTGAAACTCATGCATTTCTCACATCGTCTATTGTGCAAAGGTAAGCAACACTGCACGTGCTGGCTCATTGTTTCCTATCACTAACTAATTACCAAAAATCAGAACTCTGCGCCAACTCGCGCGCAGACTGTTCACGCTTGGAGATCGATTGCTCGCATCTGTTTCCCACATCATCTATTGTGTAAAGGTACCCAACACTGCTCGTGCTAGCTCTTGTTCTTATCACTAACCCACGAGCAGGAGTCGCCGCCCTGCGTCAACTCGCGCGCATGTCATCTCTTTAGCACTCTACGGAGCCCGCTACGTCTTCTCGGCTGCACAAGACATTGCTAGTGTTCCATATCTTGCCATCATCATAGCCTGTCGCTAGAGTAGTCTATAGATGGAGTAATAATCCACTCCACTGGAGTCTAGTCTAGTGGACTCTAGGTTACTAGACTCTAGTAGGCATTAGAGTGGAGTGGATTAGAGGGCTTCCTACTCTAGTACTCTAGTGGACTCTAGCTTGGCGCGCTAAGCCCTCTTCTGATTAGCTAGCGGCTTCTTCCGGCACCTCTAATTAGCTAACTCTAACGTCCTCGAAAATTCTAAGAAGTCAACACTTAGGCGCGTCGAGTTAACTCTACATTACTAACCCCTTTAACCCTTAACTATTTTTATAGCTAATACTAACACCCTTTCCGAAGTGCTATCCTCCGTACCGAACACCTCTAAAATCCGCGTACCTACCGAGCTCTAAAGAACCGACAACTTCCGTAGTGTTACGCCTAACCTATCTAAATAAGATTAAGCCGATATTACCTACTATTCCTCCGTCGATTAGTCCCTTCTACTACATCTTAAAGGCACTAACAATAGTAAGGGTGCTAGTAAGAGCTACATCTAGAAGTATAGCTAGCGGATGTAGAAAAAGTAGGTAATGCCGCAGAAGTACTTCTAGGTCTATATAAGCTACTATAAGTAACGTTCTTATCGAACATATAACTATAACATTACTAACGGCATGGATAGCGCTATCTCGCACCTCCTCGACGTCTATAATATCGATAGAGACGGTTTAAGGTTAAAGAGGACTCGTAGTATTATAGATTAAGTCTCGAGCTAGCCTACGTCGTTAAGAGTCTCGAATTCTTCCTATAGGTAGGACATTAACCGCTACGGCACTGTTTTTAATAAGGCGGCTTAGAAGGGCGCCATTACTACCCTTATTATATATAACAACCTTACCTTCCGGTTACTTAAATCTCCTTATATATAGTAATGCCTTACGATGCTAAATCTAGCTATTAAATCACGAGGTTACCTTCCTTCTTATAGCACTTTACGCCGGTAGATTTCTTAGGTCTATAATAGCTATATCAGCATTGTTACTAAACAGCTACGCTTAGCTACCTCCTCTATCTACTTCTCCTTTGATCTTTAGACTTCTCGCAATCTTAAGGCTCTTTATAGTATTAACGTTCATTTCGTAGATAAGTATAGCAACTTAAAGACCTTCCTTCTTGCCCTTCTATAGTAATACGGCAAACATATAGGCACTAACATCGCTAAGACTATTACTAAGATCATTAGTCGCTTCTTACTTAATGAAAAAATCGGGTTCTTTGTCGCTAATAACGCATTAAATAATGACACCTATATCGCCGCATTAGCCGAGGAGTTCTCCTTTAACGTATAGCATCGACGACTATAGTACGCCGGTTATATCTTTAATCTTGTTATACGCGCATTATTATAGGGTATTAACGAAGATGCCTTCCTTATAGCCCTTACTAGTGTCGAGGTAACTAAGTAGGAGCTCGAGTGTTAGCGACGTCGTAGGCCTATTAGTAAAGTTAGAAATACGATTGTCTATATACGCGCATCGCCTTAGCGAAATAAGGAGTTTAAGAAGGCTTAGAGGGAGCACCTATTGCTTACTAAGGTCGTAGAATTGCATGCTATAAACGACACCCGCTAGAACTCGGTATTCGACGCCCTTTAAGTCTTTATTCTAGTCCGCCCTACCATCGATGACTTCTATTATAAGACTTAAAGAGACTAGTAAGACTACGTTAATAAGAAGACTAATTTTAGTATAAAGCCATGCCCTAAGAAGATGCGCAAGAAGCTAGGAATATTAGAAGATTTCATCACTTAGGACGACTAGGTAATGCTAACTAAATATTATGAGATCCTTAAGCTAGTATAGCAGTTTACTTAGCGCCTTAAGGGCCGCGGCACTAGTGCTAGCTATAGTGTTATATAGCAAGTTATCCCTACTATAGAACGTCTATTCTCGCATTTTAAGAAGCTTAAAGATTAATATACTATCTATGAGCTAGAGCAGGCATATTTAAGGGTTCCCTTACTAACGAGCAATACCCCTACATCGTAAAGCACGGTAGTAGTAAGTTACTAGTCTTAATCTTAGTCCTAAGACACCTAGAATATCGACCTCGACGAAGACCTACCCGTTTACCGACCTATACGTAAGGTAGTTAAGACCGCTAAAGGAAGGCGAGCTACTACCTCGATAGCACTACTACTACCTCCTCCGCCTCCCCCTCCGTCGTTATTACTAGTAGCACCGCCTACGCTAAGTTAAGAGCATCGCATGTTAGCTACTAGGGTTAACCTAGTATAGAAAAAGCTAGATAAATATTATTAGATGATAGACTAATCCCTAGTCTATGTCGTAGTAGTCGTGCTACATCCGGCTTATATATAGAGATAGCTTAGATTAAAGTAGAAGAATCGATAGGACTAGCTTGTTACCTTAGAGCGAGCGGTATAGGAATTTTGGACGTCCTATTACTCCTAGATCGTAGTCGAAACTATGCCTACTAATAATGACCGGGCGACTAATGCTATAGCATAGATAGATGCTACCTTAACCTTAGATAAGGAGGATGCTAACATCGTTACCCCCGAGACCGATAAGTATACTAGGTAGTGCGTTAAAGGCCGTATCCCTAATGTCTACTATCCCCTCGAGTTCTAGTTAAAACTACGCATTAAACATACCTATCCTAGGCTATCCCGAATAGCCCGCGATTTATTTACGATACTAGCTATGTCTAATAAGCCTAAGCGAGTCTTTTCTAGCTATAGAAACATAGTAACACCCTAGAGGGGGAAGCTATCTAGCGAGGCCATTAAAGAGGCCTAATGTATAAAGAGTTAGATGCGACATAGCATTATTACAAACCTAGGTACGACCTTTAAACTAGTTACGGCACTTCCGTAGGAGGTCTAAATTATAGAAACAAACATGGCAAACACATAACTATATGCTGTTCCGAGTTTTATTAAAGATTTAAACTATTTAGACTAAGTTTAATAAAGTGCAAAAAGAGAACATCTACGTCGCGACCGAGGCTCGAACGGTAGTTATTACTCTATAGGGGGCCTATATAACTAGACTCTAGTAGACTCTAGGGTTAGAGTCTACTAGAGTCTACTCTATGCTAAGGCCTACTAGAGTAGAGTAGATCTAACCCTAACTCTACTCTACTCCATCTATAGACTACTCTACCTATCGTAACTAAATTAGAGACTCCTATCTTTACCTATAGACATCTTCCTCTACGACAAGTTTAAATCTCATTTTCTGATTACGAAATCACGCGATCGAGAAATACTAGCCGCGAAAACGAAGCATCGTAGGATCGAGTTGCTTTAAACGAAAACGGGTTCGACACATCTATTACTTCGCCTGCCTTCGACTTCGCTTACATAAATCTTAAGACTAGAAGCGTAGCGACTACATTCGCTCTAAGTAGAAGCGCCGTAACATTATCGAGCAAGGCGACGAAGATCTTTATAAAGCTTATTACTATCCTTAAGACTACTCTACAACTACTACGACGTCTTAAAAGAGTCCTCTATCTAGCTATGTAGTGGAACCTACTATAGAAAGGACATGGAAACTGCTAGCATCTCTATCTATTAATAGTAACACGTATACTACTCGCATAGGCTAGCGTATCTTAATCGTCTATAGTTATATCCTATCTCTAGACCGTTTGTGAAATATAACGTTCCGCGCTATTCCGCGCGCAAATGTAAGGGGTTAGCTCTTATTAAGTATATAGGGAGGAAGCAAGGGGGAGATAGGAGTGTAGATTCAACAGCCCCTTGCTGCATCTCTAGCTGCCTAGCTGTTCTTTTAATCTATTGTCAAAAGGCAAGATATTTTTCGGTTTTTGAGATTTGTCCAAAGAAAGACGATCTGTTTATTTCCTCTCATTGGAAATTCAGGATTATCAGAAAAACTTACTGCATTTTGACAGGTACGTTTCGAGGTCTGATTGGCGGAGGAGAGCATACTCATTTCTTCCAATTCAGTAAAATTACACTTTCTCATCCATCATTCTCATAATCTCAAGCCTTCTTGAACCCAGGATTCTGCTCCAAAGTCTGCCCGATAAACCCCCTCAACGCAGCCCACCTGTTCGCCGACCCATCCGTCTGATCAGCAGCAGCAGCACCCGCAGCAGGCTGAACACTCATACTAGCCAAATTCCTCCCAAACCTCTCCTTCTCACTCTCCTCCATCTTCTGTTTCCTCTTCAAAGCCCCCGGTCTCGACTTCAACGTTTTCAATTTCATCTTTCCATCCGTGGGTTTAGCTTTCCTCACACGCACTTGTTTGCGCAATGCCCCTAACATTGTATCCTGTGCATCTCCATCCTCATCTATTCCCTCCCATTCATCGTCTTCTTCTTCTTCTTCTAGCTCTGGCAACGCATCCGCCAGCGAGTCCAACGCGGTGTTCAGTTTCTTCCCCGGACGACGTCGTTTCAAAGGTTTCTTTTGGGATTTCTCGATGCGGGAGATGAGGGTGTCGTGTTTGAGGGCGCGCTTTCCGGCTTTGGTATTCGAAGAGGATGTGGTGACGTTCGGGGATGTTGTTGCGGGGCGGGCGGCTGCGGCGACTTTGGCGCGCATGGTGGTGCGTTTTTTGCCTGATGTTGGGGCCTTGGGTTGTGTCAGATGCTGGCTTTTGAAGTGATGGGGGAGGCGCGTACCATTTTGATGTGAGTGATGCGATATCTGAATGTTTGACCGACTGAAATCAGGAAGGAGCGATGCGGCAAGGTGTTGTGGAATCTGCGATGCGACAAATGGAAGGCGCGATGGTCAAAAAGTCGCGACAAGCTTCGACTTTCTCGAAAATCTTCGACATTGATGGCGGAGGTGGCTCGTGCTCAAAGCTCTTTCCCCGCCTATGCTGACGGCATCACCCCGGGATTGAAAGTCCATCTTGACGGCAAGTTTGACGACATGCTTCTGGTGTCTGAGCTGATCTGAAATGATGGCTGGCTGCTTTCGGCGTTCTACGCCTAACGTTCCGTTTTCGGCGATATCTGCATTCCTCGAAAGCTGCTGATCCACCCACCCTGGCTGGAATAAGACAGACACAAAAGATGCTTTCCCCAACCACGATACTTTCTCTTTGTTCAATATTCCATTGATTCCTCAGTCATCAACAATCCATTCCAATCATGTCAAAGTCTGCGCCTCAAAGAAAGCGTCCGAAAGCCACGGCGAAGCACTGCAAGATCGTGATCCAGACAACTTGGCCATTCCAACTGGTCAGAAGCAAAAGACGACAAAGAAAGCCACGAGAGCCCCATGAGAGACAGGTTGATGGACAAGGAGAACTCGACTTGAGATTGAAGTCTGCAAAGTAACGACACTGCAAATGCGTGGAGGGAGAACCTGAATCGGCTGGATCCATAATATTACCACACAACCACACCTCGAGTCCAACAAATTCCCAACTTCAGTTCCTGTTCATAAACCGAATGATGAAGTCTGGGTTGAAGCTCTCCTGGCCGTTCAAAACAGTGTACAGCAAAACAGCTGCAACCAGACCAGAAGGCAACATCCCAACCAACCAAGTGAACCAAAGCAGCGGCAATTTGGCCACCCAAGGCAGCGTCCACAGTGCACTGAAAAGCCAAAAGCCGTACTTGGGGATCCACACGAGACCTTCAAGCCCAATATCCTTCATCACTATCCTGAACATCTTTGGAATGCGAAGGTAGAACTTGACAATCCACTTTGCCACCTGTGCTTTTGTCAGCAGAGTGTTCGATTGAGTCAGATGGAGAGCGAGGGCTTACATTGTGGAGGCGGACGAAAGGTGCGATCCAAGCTGCACATCTAAACACTTGACCGGAGCGAGTTGTGGTGGTGCAACTGTGGGGATCGTAGATGATAGCGATGATGTAGTAGACGCCTACGATGGTAGCGAGATTGAGAGGACTGAAGCCTGTCCATGCTTTGAAAATGTTGGTCCAGAGATCTTCAGGCCAGTCTGGGGACTGGGAGGTTCTTGAGGACATGCTTGAGAGTTGATGGGGGTGGCTGTCCGAATCAGAGTATCAGTGTAAGATTGGAAAGATGGAAATGATGCAAGCTCGCTGGAAGAACATCGTGTCGGAGACATAAGTGGCTGTCGTTAGCCGAATGCGGAACAATTTTTGCTTTGTCCTTTGCCGAGACTCAACTCAGCATCGATTCTCAAGTCTTTGTCCATTCTGTTTCCGCTTCCAGATGATCAGCTTTGAAGTACAGCAAGGCATTCTTACTGCCGTACAAGTGGAAGGTCAAATTACCAAGAAAGAGCCATTCCATACTTCGAGGTGATCGCTCGACCTGGACCCTCAACGATATGGATCCCATGGACATCGACAGCGACTCGCTAAGCAGCTTAGCAAGCAGTGACGACAATGGCAGCGACAACGGCTTCGATCAAACGATGATCGATAGCAACGGAGACGTCCAACTTCGCGGCTACAGCACACTTTATCCTCCTGCACTGCCATCATACGCAAACTGGAGTCAACATTCTTGGGCATTCACCGCAAGAAGAGATGCAGGCAATGGTTTTGAAGTTCGTCAAATGAACATTCAAAACGTCGGCGAGACTGAGGACGATGCACTAGGGCAATGGCCCGCAAAGTACATGATGGGTCCTCCTAGCATGGCTCCAGACTGGCATCCTCTGCTCGAAAAATGGGGATTGCAAGTTTTGAAGAAAGCTGGGTTTATCAACTACGTCTCCAAAGATCCAGATGACTACGCCCGGCCGAAAGGACAAGCAGCAGAGGACAGAAATCCGGGAGACAACGAGAGCCTTTGTATCCATCCAGTCTTCCGAAAGGCCATGTGGAAGGATCTCGAGGATGAAGACTATAAGGTGATTGAGCCAGCACTACTGATAGCAAGTGCATATCTCGACGACGAAATCACTCTGACCTATTTCCGTGCGATGGCTGCTGGTCCTGAGGAAATGGGCACATTCACCGACGATGTTCTCGGTGAATGTAACATCGCAACTATTCCTGAAACGCTATCCCGAGAAAAGCAGATCGAAGCTTATGCGAAAATCAGAAAGATGTGTGATTTCACTACCTTGAAATTTGAGTCGGTCCACAGGATGTCAAAGTCTAACTGCACTGGTATGATGAAACCTCGCTATGTGAAAGGAGACGTCGACAAGAAGGGGAAAGGCAAGGTCGAAAAGGAAAAAGGCAAGAAAGGAAAATCTAAGCAAAAATCAGAAAAATTTCTTGTGCAAGCAGGACAAGAGTAAGTCACGCTGAGAAGAGAAGCCTCGTGCAATCATTGACGTCGAATAGGTTTACCTATCAAACAGACATCGTAGTCAGTGAAGGTTTCCTCGAGATCCTACAGCAATTTGACATGGACGTGTCAAATGGGACCGACCTCCACCTGAAAGATCTGAAGCTTCCCCTACGGACAGGATTTGTACCCAAGACTCACCAGATCAAGATCGACATTGCGTCGGCTGTTGAACGTACACATTATTTACTGGCCGAAACCCTGCTACACGAATTTGCCCATGCCTTCACAGCAGCCTGGCATGTTCCAACAGGAGAACCAGGTGAGCCTTGGATCAACGGCAACAGAAGCAACGAGGCAGGTTTCGCTTTCACCCTCTTCATCATGGGAGGCTGCCCAGAAGGACTGTCGCAATATCTGCCACCCATGGACAGGGATGAAGATCATAGACAGAGGCTATGTGCGCCATTTGGGATGTACTTTGCCAAAAAATGGGATCAATGGGAAGTTGGGTCTCTTCCTGGTGGAAAAGGACCCACCCGTGTCATGACAGAAGGTAAGGACCAGGCTTTCAATACGCCGCACACGTTGTATCCAGTGCTCCAAAGGTTCGTCCACGACTTGAGCACCAAAGAGACATGGGAGCAGCAGGTACCGAGATACGGACTGCGGTCGCTGCAATTACCCAGATTCGATGACTGGGCAGTGCATCGATTGAATGATCTTAGGAAGAAGGGGATATGGTCTACTGGTCAGAATAGATGGGGAGATTTTGACAATGGACCACAAGCACCCACTTGGATGTAAGAAAACGGCAAAGGTTATGATGAATCTTGCAAGACTCCGCAGCAGCAGAAAGTCAACGTTCGTCTGATGTACCGTTCCTTTGTTCATGACTTGGGGTCACCAAGCTCACAGCCATTGTCGAGACAAAATCTTGAGCTTCTTTGTAGATATGATACCCGCATCCGGTGCTTCAAGCTATCCACCAATGATGGTGATTCGGAGTCTACTTTTGTTGAAAGGTTTCCCAGAAGCCTCGCTGTACTAGATATCATCGCAAATCAACAAATGGCTAATCCAATCGGCATGAACTTGTCAGGTGCTTTGGCTATCGAGCCGCGTGACTATACAGTAGTACAAATCCCACCAAGCCTGCCCCAAGATATCGAGCTGGATCAGGAAGGCAACGTCGCCTTCAAACACTGGTCTAAACAATCCGCAAACTACACCTCTCGCCTTGGTGCAGATGGCACCTCCTTTGAAGTCAGACCCATCAACCACAACGATACTACCGGGGAGGGTAAATTCCGACCCGATGATTGGCCCATCACCCATCATCTGGGTCCCCCAAGCATGGCACCAGACTTCCACCCATTGATTGAGAAATATGGATTGCAAGTTCTAGAAGCCGCTGGGTTCATCAACCAGAAGATTCCGCGGGAGCCTTACAACGATCTACCCATCGGTCCACTCCATTTCCACTACTTCCGAAATCCCGGAGCCGATATTAACGAACTCATCCATCCAGTCTTTCGAAAGCATTTGTGGAATAACACTAGCGATGATTTATACAGACTTCTGCTTCCTGCTATATTGCTCGCGACGGCTGTTCTCGACGACCCAACAACCCTTAGCTACTTCTTTGCTCTATCTGAGCCTACGACGCAGGTACAAAGTACCACTTTCAACACCCCTTGCCATATCATGATGCAGCCACCTGCATTGTCGGATGCTCAACTGGTGCAAACGTACAATAGAGTGTGTGCCTTACAAAATTGGACGAATTGGAATTGGGAGGTCTCCGAGGTCTCGGAGTTCAATCGATTCGGTGTGACCAAGTCAACAATAGTGAATAACGCCTACGTCCAAGCAACAGTACCGTAAGTTTTCCAAACCGCAACCGATAGTATGACATCTCCTGACACAATCAGCAATACTCACCAATCAGATATTTACCTGAGCGATCAATTCGGTCCTCAACTGCTTCTGTATGAACAACAAGCAAGAGCTGGCAACAGGACATACGATACACTTCAGCGAGCCGCCGGCATACCACCAAACAAGATGATCACAATCCTCGCCGAAGGAGTACTAGCTCGTACAACCGTAACGCTCGCCATCACCATCTTGCACGAATTCGTCCACGCGTTCGGAAAAGCCTACTTCCCAAAGCCTGTCCTGGACCACCCTTTCGAACCTTGGCTTCCAGGAAAAAGGACAAACGAACAAGGTTGTTCATTCGAGGAATTCGTATTCGGTGGAATGATCAAGTCGCTGAATATCTGGGTACCACCTATGAGCTTGGGCTGGGATGGCTGGCAAAACATCTCGCCAGCATTTGGACTCTGGTTCGATGAGAATGAAGATCAATGGTTTGTGCATGATCCCGCGGGGGCGCAAGCAATCATGAATGATTACCTGCCTGTTGATAGAAGCCGGCCGAAGAAACTGTGGCCCATACCTCAGGAATGGTGTCAGCGTTTGCTTACCGATGGCATGTGGAATGATCAAGTGACGAGGTTTGGGCAGAGAGCTTACAAACTGCCACGGCTTGAGTATTGGGCGACATACAGGTGGCAACGTGGTGGTCCGGGTGTGTGGAAGACGGGGCAGGAGAGATGGAACGCTGTGCCACGAGATCCGATATCTGACACCGCGCCTACTTGGTTTTGAGAAGAAGTGCTGCTAGATAAGACTCTGCCGGAAGACTGAGCCAGAATGCGATCGTGCTTGAGATGCACAGTCACTATGCCACAGTGCTTCCCAATTCAAAACAAACTCGACCATCTGTTTTCAGCTACAAATCAGTGTTCATTCTGCTGCAGAGATGTCACAGAAACACAAGGTAGACGGGAATCAGCATGGGGACGGAAACGATGATGTACATGTGACAGGCGCAAGAATGAAGCACGAGAAGATGATGTTATTGCTGCTACGGAAGAAATGTCCACTCCTGGTCGTCTGCTGCGCCAAAGTGGAAGGCCAGCTGGAGGATACCAAGAAGAGTTATCAATGTTGCAAGCAGTACCATACGACAGTTGGTACAGGAGAACCAATGTCTTCGTTTCTGCTGCTCAAAAACCAAAATTTACACTTGATTATGAATGCAAGATGATAATGTGAGAACAGAAGGGACCTTTTATGTCTCGAAAAACGCGCGCAGGTCCATGCTGAATCACCAGCCAAGATGACATCGCCAGGCAACCATCGACCAATCATGTCCTCGAGCCCACAAGATCACTCGCTTGCTTAGTAAGCGAGTCCCTTCCCTGAAGCATATGAACAGCGTCAACAGTTCTTTCTTTCGACGCATAACATGCTGAAACTTGCAGTCTCTAGTTTGTCCCTGAGTTGAGCAATAGCAGAGGATCTGGTGAGACTGAAATATTAATATCTCGTAATGTTTGAACCGTTTTGCTTGATATCAAAAGCATTATGGCTTCATTCGTGGGCAAGTACGAGGACATCTCCATAGAATGACATATACGTGATATGTTCGCGCATAAATTCAGAGAAGAGAAGCAGAAGAATGCGATCCCCGATGGCCTATACCAGGCAAATCGATCACATCAAAATGCAAGAAGTATTCCCTCGCAGAGTAGTTGGCCACTGAGAGCTAAGCTGCAGCGTCAGAACAGAGAGAGAAGACTAGACGGTGTGTTATCCCCGCTGCCCTATACCAGGAAAGAGTGTGCCCATCAAAATGCAAAAAGTATTTCTCTACCGAGTCGATGACCACTGAGAGCTGAACTGCAGCGTCGAAATAATGACAGAACACTAGACAAAGTGCTATTCTCGGTGCCCAACGATAGACAAACAACCTCCCATCAAAATGCAGAAACAAATGTTCTTCTGCCTCGGTGGCCACTGAGAGCCCCAAAATGTGCATGCAAGGGATATAAGTGAACATGCAAGGGACAAAAGTGCATGCAAGGGACTGTAGTATCAACATGTGCATGCAAGGGACACAAGTGAACGACAATCAGTCACTTGATATCACATTCACTGTCGTCTCGCTTAGTCAGCACGTGTCAAGCTTTTCCAGCGTCAGACTTTATCAAAACAACACCTTCTTTCTCACCTCTCTTCCTCCATCATTATCCATTATCCGACAATCCTGTTTATCACCGGATTTCCTGTATTTTATACTTTACTGCCCTCTAGTGCGTGCCTTCTCTTCCTTCAACAGAAGAGGAGGCACGCGCTAACTTAGCCTCACAAGGTATGTGTGCACCACGAAAGTTCCTTTGTTTTCCACTTCCTACTCCCCATCTACGAACTTCGTTGTGCCGCAACTCGCGCGAGAGCTGCTCTCTACCGGAAGATCCTCTGTTATGCACATCTCACTTCCCACTGCCCATCTCCGACTCACGTTGTGCCGCAACTCGCGTGAGAGCTGCTCTACACCGGAAGTTCCTCTGTTATGCACTTCCTACTTCCAACTACCTACCTCCGAATTACGTTGCGCCGCAACTCGCGCGAGAGCTGCTCTTTACTGGAAGATCCTCTGTTATGCACATCCCACTTCCTACTGCCTATCTACGAATTACGTTGTGCCGCAACTCGCACGAGAACTGGTCCTTCGAAAGTTCCTTTGCTATCCACTTCCCGCCTCCCATCTTCGAATCACATTATGCCGCAACTCGCGCGAGAACTGCTGCTTCAAAAGTTCCTTTGCTATCCACTTCCCGCCTCCCATCTCGGAACTACGTTATGCCGCAACTCGCGTAGAAGCTGCTCTATACTGGATTTACTCCCTACTTCTGCAGCACATCATGCCGCAACTCGTGCGAGAACTGCTTCTTCGAAAGTTCCTCTGTCATCCACCTCCCACTTTCAGTCTTCGAATCATGTTGTGCCGCAACTCGCGTAGGAGCTACTCTATACTGCAGTTGCTCTTTATCTCGGCAGCACATTATGCCGCAACTCGCGCCAAGACTATCTCTTACTGCAGCCATTCGCTACTTTCAAATCACATCACCCCGGAATCGCACGAGAGCTGCTTCAGACTGAGGGTACTGCTCATTTCCGAACCCACATCATGCCGCAACTCGCGCTAGGACTATCTCTTGCTGCAGCACATTCGCTGCTTGCGAGCCAGATCATGCCGCAACTCTCGTGGAAACTGTCTTATCCTACAGACACATCCTGCTTCCAAATTACATTGCGCCGCAACTCGAGCAAGAACCTTCTCATGCAAGGGTAACTTCCTACCTCCTACTTCGGATCCACAACACCATGCCGCAAGTCGCGCGAGAACTGTCTCTTGCTGCAGAAACTCTGCTTGCAAATCACATCACGCTGCAACTGGCGTTGGAAGTACCCCAAGTACTTCAGGTACTTCAAGTTCTTCAACTACTTCTTGCTGGTTCACCATCCACACCACATCTTGCTTCCGAATCATATCACGCCGCAACTCGCGTTGAAAGTACTCCTTGCTGGTTCGCTACCCACTTTCCACTCTCCACTTCCAGACAACATCACGCCGCAAGCCGCGCAAAGACTACCCATTGTGCGTCCGCTCGACAGCAGGCGCTGTTTTCAATTGAGCCGTACTGCGCCTTAACTCAAGTGGAGCTTTCAGATTACGCCGCCTATACCTCTCAGGGTGCTCTTCCTCAGAGCGCATCTCGCCGCAACTCGTGGTGGGACAGCTGAAAAGTGATGTCTTTCTTGAAGTATCGCTCTCTATTATACAACCAGGCTGTGACGTACGTCATTTTCTGGCTATTCAAGCACGCTGGATGTCTCTGCTTGAGGTCTCTCCTCCCAAAAGCACATCACGCCGCAAATCGCGTTGGACTTGCTATAAATTGTAGCTACTCACTGCTCTCTACCACCGAATCAACCCGCGATATATGTCACCTTGAAGCTGCGGACGCAAGCTGCCTCTCTCGACTGGTCTCAGGTCCTTTCGTCCAACACACAACCAAGCACGACTCGCGTGAAGGCTACTGTCAGAGGTATCCCCTCACCAGACAGCACTTTCTTTGAATGACGCACGCTCTGCCGTCTGTCACGTTGGAGGCAGTGAAGCATGGAAAGCCGCTTGCGCCGAACATCCTCGAATATGACGGTGCTCTTGCCCAACTTGGGTGGTAGCTACTGTAAGATGCGCCTCTCCAGCCGCTTCCTGAGACTTCTTCATCCAAATCTCACCCCGCCTCCGCTCGCGTGGATTCGATTGAGACTTGCACTTTCCTCCTGGTCCGCACCTCCCTCAATTGGAGCATAACTCACAGCTTATTAAGTTGAAGAAGTGCCTTCTCCATCCCCAAAACTTTGATTGTCCAACAAATCACGCCGTCCATCGTAGAGAGTTTGTGGAATAGAAGACCTTCTTCGATCTGGCAAAGTAGTCTCTGGTTTCAGGCCTTGATTCTTTCCGAGTTGATGTCACGCAAACGATAAGGTGCCTCTCCGCTGTGTGTTTCTTTCGGTTGGCTGCGCTCTGCCACACATCGCTTTGGAATCCTTCTCCGGAAAGCCTCTTCACCAGTCATGCGCGTCAAGTCGCGTGGAGATCTGCCTGGGTCTGATGGCTTTCACCGACCAACATCTTCTTGACCGAAGCCACGCTCTCTCGTCCTTCGCGTTGAACCTCATCCGGACGTTTTGCCCTTCCGCGCTCGGCACCTTTCTTCTCAGACATACGCTCCGCCGAGTATGCTGAGGAAGTCTACTGGACCCAACACTTCGTTCCGAATGGCGCCTTGTGCACCCCGGTAGCATCTTGACTTCCCGCCGCATTGTGTTGTACTGGAACTTCCAAGCCGGCACTTTTCTTCTCTCAGAAGAATTCAGGCTGTACCATGATGGCCCCTTCCCTCGTCCCACGCCTGACCATCGCTTTAGCCACATCTCATGTGGCAACAGAACTCAATGCTTCGGCGGCCTTTGCTTCGCACTCTTCTAGCTTGCAACCTTTTCATTTCCACTTCACTCTCTTTCTCCGCACCAGGCTTTCACTGATTCCCTCCAAGAAGACATGACTGACCATTGTTTTCCAGGGTGTCTCGGGCTCGCTCGCCTCAACTTTTGGGGACTTCCACACTCCCAGCCAGGGTAGTGCTATGAAGTTCTTGGACGCCGGTTCGACTGCTGAAGGTTCTTCGACAAAGCGTTCGTCTTTGTCACCTTTCAAGCCTGTCGGATCTGGCTTCTCGTCGCCCTCCCGCGTGTCTGCACCTCTTGTTTAGGGCCCCGTGTTCAGCACTGACACTGACACCGACCCCAACACCTCAGAGACACGATTTGTCTGCTTCGATCTCATCCCTGAGCAATGGACCCAAGACTCTGCTGAGGGCTGTGTGCTCAACAGAGCCCTTGAATACGTAAGTTCTTCCTTTTATGTGTGCTGATCAGTGATCACTCTCTGACTTCTTGACAGACTGGTCTGATCGGATTGGTCGACACTGCTGTGGGTTCTCCCAGTGAGGTTCCCGGCTTCGTGAACATCTTCTGTCGCTTGGGCGATGTACATTTCCAGACTGATAAACAAGACTCTGTTCGAGACTGTTCTCACCACTGTCACATTCAACTTCATCAGCCATCATGAGTGCTTCGGTGCTGACCACACCAAGGTCCGCACCATGTCTCATCTGCCCACCAAGATGGAGCGTCAGGATAGCGGTAATCCCGCTGACAACCGCAAGACTCTCCAGAGCGCTGGTTCAAGTGCTTGGTTGATGTACACTTCCAGACTGATGAAACAAGACCTTTCAGCCAGTGAGTTCTCTTCTTGACCCTTCCTTCTGATATACTTGCTGACCATCGTGTAGACTGGCTTGATTGGTTTCCTCGACCTGATGGCGTCGCCCTCGAATGGATCTCAACCTTCAACACCTTCAGCCGAACACAACCCATGGACCTTCGGATCTGCAATAAACGCTGCCGACTTTGGCGAGTGCTTTGATTACGATATGTTCATTCGATACCTCGGGTCCCTACGTGCAAGCGCTTCGGGTACATGACGAGGTGTGTTTCCGCTCATCGTCCGCTACCGCTGCAACTTTAAAATAACACTCTCGTGTAGGAACACAATGCTCGTTGCTAAGGTCGTCGTCGAAGACGGGATACCGGTTTCTTCGAGTCTTGGATCGAGGAGTTTAGGGCGGGGTTCTTGTTCGGGCATGTGACAAGGTATGTTTTGACTTATCGTCCGCTACCGCTGCAACTTCAAACTAACTCTGTCGTGTAGTAACGCAATGCTCGTTGCCGAGCTCGTCGAGAACTAGGATAGCGGTTGCATCGAGTCTTACACTAAGAATTTTAAAGCGGTCTTCTTGTTCGGGTCCGTAGCGAGGTATGTTCCTGCTCTTAACCGACTCCTTCTACATAAGGAAACTAACCCTCTCGTGCAGAAACGCAATACTCGACACCGAGGTTGTCGGGACCGAGAGCAGCGAGTACCTCGACTTTCGGAGTACGGAGTTTAGTGCGCTTTCCTTGTTCGAGGATGTAATAAAGTATGTTCCTACTTCTCGCCCGCTTCTTCTACATCAGTAAACTAACACTCTCGTGCAGCAACGTAATCCTCGACGGCGAGACCGCTAGTACGAGAGTTAAAGGAAAAATACGAATTAACTCCTTGTGTGTGCGGGAAACGAGAAGGTATGTTCCTTCCTTGCGCTTCATTGTTCAAAGACAAACATCTAATTCTATTACTTAGGAATACAACACTTGGCGGCATAGCTGTCAAGAACGAAAAAGACAGCACCTTCGAGTCTGGGAGGGAAAAATACGAATTAACTCTACATGTTCGAGGGTGTCGAGAAGTACGAGTTGACTCCATTTTCTTGCGGATGCACAAGGTATGCTACTACTTCCTGCTTCATCCTTTGGCAACAAATCACTAATCTTCTCGTGCAGGAACGATTACCCGTCAAGAGCGCGAGAAATATGGAGAGGCCAGCTACGGAAGTTCTCAGAGAAGAGAAAATCACGGTTCTTTTTGTTCCAGGTGTGCATCGCAAGGCAAGGACTCGTGCTACTTTCTTGCAAAACCTTGACGGGTCGTTGGCTATTCTCGCAAGTATCGCAACATTCAGAATCAAAATGGCAGTGGTACCGACATGCCTTCGGGAGCGGAAAAGCTTCTGGCTTTTCGCGTTCAAATGACAAATTCAAAATAAGAACTATGCCAAAAGCTTTTCTTCACAGTGAATGACTGTGGACTTGATTGTGATATTATGTATCTTTCGAAAAGTGCATGACGTGAACGTTCTGTTGTGTGTGAACAAGAGCTGGCTCTCTACCGTGTTTCGACCTTGATGGAAAATAGGAATCTCGTCGAGGAGGATGGCTTGCAGGGGCAATTTTTTCATGTGCCATAGCAACTAGCAACTGTCATGCGTTCATTATCCCCTCCGTTGTCATCAATGCTTTTAACACTAAATCACCATCTCCGAACGCTGATAGGAGTACCAATGTGACTGTGAGAGGGCGGAACGCTTTTGGCAGCTATCGAGTTGGCCGCTAAGAGTAGTTGGTCACTGATGCTCTCTTCGAGCGTCGAGAAGGTGATTAAGAGATCCAGCAGAGTCCGCAGGGCCGTGTTCTCGTCTGCAGGTTAGGTGAGCGAGCGATCGATCGAGGCAGAAGAACTTCTGCACTGTAGCGATTCGTCGGCGGGCCGTGCAGAGGTTCATCAATGCCTTGTCGACTTTGTTCACTTTCTTGGCTGCCTCGAGAACGGAGGTCCGAAGTAAGATGAGATGGACGAACCAGAATCGAACGATATACCTCACCTTGACGGCATCGGGAGAGGAATCTTTGACACTGTCAGAGGAGGGTTCAAAGAGAGGAGCGTGAAGTGATGTTGAAGACGTCTACTACACTTGTGCGGTGCAAGGGGTGTTCCTTTGCATATGGAATTGGGACCTGAAATCTTCTGTTGGTGTCAGATGTAGGGTGTGAAGAGTCACAGTCGGGATTGTGGTGCTGAGAAGATACCATATCAAGTTTGAGATACGCTCCTGACTGCCCAGACCTTCCCGGCAGACAGTTGCTCACACATTGATATCAGTCGGCGATGATCTTGGTTGTCGAGGAGCACGTTCCAGGGACGAGACCAACCTCTGCGTGCCACTGACAACTTGCCCGTCCTACGCTCCTACTCGGCGCATGGTGTGCCAGCGTCTGCTACTTCGGAGGCTCGAGAGAACGAGTGTGTCTAAGACAAGGTCTGGTACTTGGGATCTATGCAGCCGAATGCAGGGACTGAGTGATCGTGTCAGACGAATGCCGTATATCCTCGTCCAGCAAACCGAACCGAACTTCTCAAAGTTGCCTCGAGACCCAATTGCAAAGAGGCCATTCCAATTCTCGGATGCTTCAGGAGTCACTAGTCCGCTTTGGGTAGTGACGAGGATGGGCGAGCCTCGCGGACTCATTCGACACGACGACCACCGCAAGCGAATTTACCGCAACGTCTTGGCGTTTGTCGGTGATTCTCACACCCACACGCACACACCGCATTCACTATTTAAACTGTCTGCTCCTCTGACCCTCTCTCTTCTTCTCCATCCACACTCCATCGCAAAATATGGTCGCCCTCCTCCTTCACCATCCGCCGTCCACCTTTGCCATCTCCCTCTCTACTCCTTCATCATCTTCCTCCACCACCAACACCAGTCGCTAGGCTCGCTTCTTTCACCTCCTTCGCCGCCACCAAGTTCGCTCTACTTCTCAAAGATCTTCTTCATCATTTGCCGTAAGTTCTTCTCTCATCTCTTCTTCTGTCTTCCATGTCCTGACCAATCATCAGGCGCATCTCCCTCTCTGTCCACTCAACAAACATGAGGCGCGCCTCTGTCAACCTTTCCACATCGACATGAGGCGCGCCTCTATGTCTCTGCACACGACGACCATCAACACCCCCGCTCTGGCTTGCGCAAACTTCTCCAATGCCCACCATCGTAAGTCTCTCTTCCAATCCCTCTTTCACTTCCTTTTTCACTTTGTCGTTTTCTTTTCTTTTCTTTCCTTTTCCCTTTTTCGCCTTTTGATTTACTCTATCTCTTTTCCCTTCCTCTTTCGCCTCCTTCCTTCTGCCTTCCACCTTCTTTTCCTTTCGTGTCATCTGCTCCTTTTCTCCGACGTCTTTCACTGCCTTTGTTTGACTCGCGCTTACACCTCGCCACAGAAATCTGCATGCGCAAGCATCGGACAACTTTCTCCGGCGCCCTTCGCTGCTCTTACAGATGGCAAACGCTATCTAGCGCTACGCCAGACTCGTCAGTCGAGTAGCCTTGTTGTTATTGTTTCTTACAGAAACACACTCTTTCTGGAGCACCGGAACGCCAACCCTCTTGGTCATCGACCAGGAGGTCGCCGCCATGAAGAAGGCCTTCGCCAAGATCAACGTTATGCCCAGATTCTTGGTCATCATCGCTTCCAAGCGTCATCACGTTCGCTTCTTCCCTCAGAGCGGTGTTGAGACAAGAACGCCAACCCTCTTCCCGGTACACTTGTTGAGACTGGCGTCACTCAGCCCTTCGAGAACGACTTCTACCTCTGCGCTCACACCGCTATCAAGGATACTGCTCGTCCCGTCCACTACAAGATTGAGAAGATCAGGGACACGGGCTACGGTGAGCGCTTCAAGCACCGCGCCACACGCTCATCTACGAGCACTCATACCAGTACATCCGTGCTACCACTCCTGTCTCACTCTTCCCTGCCGTGTACTACGCCCACATCCCTTGCCTGCCGCCTACCCGGTCATCGCCAGAACAACTCGGGACTACGTGGCAATGACCCAGCTCGTCCTGTCCACTACAACGTCCTTCTCAACGAGCCTCAGTGGTATCACTGCATATAAATCAACACGCCACACGCTCATCTACGAGCACTCATACCAGTACATCCCTGAGTTTCACCGAGGTGCAAGGCAACGACACCGGCCGCCCTCAGTCTCACTCTTCCCTGCCGTTTACTACGCCCACATCGCTTCCCTGCCGTGTACTACGCCCACATGGCACAGCTCCTTGCACTTCCTGCTAGGGGCATTGTCGCACCCATCGCCTACCCCGTCATTGCCAGAACAACCCGGGACTACGTGGCAATGACCCAGCATGAAGTGGATAATCAGGAGGGTGTGTTCAGAAAGGCAATCTACCAACGCCTCCACGCTGGGTGCGATAACAAGAAGGGGCAAGGGTACGCCAGCGAGGTCAGCCGTGCTGAACACTGGAGAAGGGCCCACGAGCCAGGCTACTCTCAATACCTGCAGTTTACTGCGCTCACATCGTTTCTCTTCGCGGTGCTCACCACAGCAAGGTGCTCGTCCTGTTCACTACAACACCAGTAGCCTCAGGACAAGATCCACATTCTGTCGGGTCCCCCAAGGCCCGAAGAATCAAGCTTCGACTGTCGGTCAGAGCAATGCTGTTCTTGAGGAGAAGATCAAGATCATTGGTCGACCAGCAGCGCATTGAGACCACCAGACTGCAGAACCAGGGCAAGTTCTACCAGAGACAGTTGAACGATGCTCGCAATGGTAAGTGAATTCCAAGCCTTCTTCTTACTCGTATACATGCTGATAACCTACTATCAGGTCCTGCCAGTAACGTCAACACCAGGGGTCATGGCGGCTCCGGCTTTTCCTCTTCTGGTGAGGACACCCGCCGCCTCAAGATCGTCCTCACCGCTCTCAAGGAGTACGATCTCGAACACAAGGCCTGCCTAGACTGCAGCATCAACTTCAATTCCGAGTGGCGCGGAATTGTCGACGGCATGAGGTGAAGCCAGCCGGCCAAAGACACTGATACCACTGGGAGCGACCCCCTGACATCGACTATAACTGTAGTCGGTGTCAGGAAGTTGTTTCCAGTGGTGGATCGTGTCTTGTCTTGCTGGCTCAGAGGAGGAAAAGGCTTTGGGATGGAGGAACATGGGTGGGAGGGACTTGGGTAGGAAAAATCTCTTCATCTTGCCAAACATAACAAGTCAACGCGCTTGCTCTTCTTCACCACTGCTTTCTTCTTGTGCCTACTGCCTTTCTGATGACTTCGAAATGTCTTCTCAACCTTGACATGTCAGCGGCGCTGCGACTCCTTTCTGTTTGTTGTTCCCACCCTCTCTTCTCGCATCACACTGGCACCGCGACGGCAGATCTTTTGCGTCCTCGACGACGCGCTCTCTTCCTTCGTACCCTCAAGGCGGACTCGTCTCACCCATCTCACCCATCTTGCCTATCCATCTCGCTCACCATCCAAAGCACCACCTCGTACGATATCGCAAACACATCTCCCGACATGACTGTTTGCCGCCGCCGCCCTCATCCTGGAGACCCATATCTTTTCTCTCCCCAGATGCTCCGCCTGCGACAAGCACGACACGCTTTCCCTACATCTCCATCGCCTAGTCGCAGAGAGGATAGCACGAGCAGAGGAGCACAAGAGCACAGCAGCACATCAGAGCACCAGCCCACGAGTAAACGAGTACACGAGTACACGAGTACACGAGTACACGAGTACACGAGCGAAAGAAAATACTCTCAAAGGAGCACATACGCAAGCGAACAAGCCAGAGGACGGATAGACGGGGGAGCCAGGAGATGGGCACATCAGCACATCGGAGCACCAGCACATGAGCACGAGAAAAAGAGATGAAGAAGGAGAGACAAGCAGACGACCAGCTGAGCAGTCCAGCAGGTGAGAAGGCCGTTAAGAAGCATATCCTACGACACGATGGACGACCTCCACAAGAGTCCCGCCATCCGTCACGGGTTTCCCTGCAAAGGGCCTTCTCTATCTCGACATTGGATGCATCTCTGCCTCTATCGAGCCTGCCAACCTCGTACGCCCCCAGCAGCGGCGAGAAACGCACGAGCTTCCGAGAAGCAGAGAAATGAATGTTCACGCGGTGGAAGAAGAGAAGACAACACCAGGAGGCAGACAGAGAAGCAGGTGAGCTGAGGAACAGTTCAGCAGAAGGACAGTCGAGCAGCCGATCACATGAGCTCAAGTACAGAAGATCAGGCAAGAAGGTGAGCAGAGCAGACGATTGAGCAAAGGAGTGGATTGGCTAACGAGCTGAGCAAGGCGAGGGCAAGTCGGTGATCGCTGGTCTACGGGAGCCGTGCCGCGACTGAGTACACTGGTCGCTCAAGGGCTCGAGGCAGCGAGGACAGTCTCGAGGAATGCTCGGTAGGCGTATGTCATACTTCCCGCGCGAATAGTCATGGCTGACGACTTCCCAGAAGAACAAGTACACGACCACCAGCTCATGAGGGCGAACGAACGAACAACCAGCCCAGCAGACGTTCGGCTGGCCGAAAAGCAGAAGATCGTGGAAGCAGATCAGCAGAGACGACAGGAAGAGCAGAAGAGCGCTACCCGCTGCGTGTCGCCCTTAACGACGTCTCACGGTGCTGGACAAATTGGCATTTCCAGGAGACCAGGAAGTAGGCAGCCTGAGAAAAGAGTAATGAAGAAGTATCTTACACCGTCTATACAAACATATGAAGCTAACAAGCCTTCCAGATGAACACCGACCATGTATCTCGTCCAGTAACCTTCCTTCCTCGCTCACATACCACGCAGCTTCAACTGCTGAGTAACAGTGTTTCTGATCTGCTCCTCCATCTCCCTCCACGTCTCAAATCCAAGCTTCTCTCTCGCCAAAGTAGTATCCACATTCAACGCCTCCCCCGTAATCGCCTCAGCCTTGAACCCAGCACCTGGGAACTCCTTCTTCGCAAACGCCAATGCCTCCTCCCAAGATCTATCCTTCGCCGACAATAAGAACGAAGTCACAGGTGCCTCGGGCAAAGTCAAAGCCTTGACGTGGGCTTCTGCGACATCCAAGACGTGTACGCCGCGGTAGGGAGCAAACATTGGCTTTTCGGAGTACAGAGAGCCGAAGAGCATGCCATTGGTTCCGGCGATCTCGTCAGCCTTTGTCTGCAGCAGGTTCTGGCCGAAGACAAAGACGGGGTGGAGAGTCACAACGCTGAAATGGGGTTTCTTTGTTGCGACAAAGTCCAGAGTTGCGGTGTGGGCGGCTAGCTTGCTTGCTTGGTATTGGCCCATGGGTTCGAGAGTTGGGACAATGGAGGTGTCGAAGCGGAGTTTGTCGGTCTCGATGTCCTCTGCATGTTATCAGTGTTTGTGCTCCGGAGGATGGAAGATGCGGTGACTTACCTTTTACGGGAACACCATCATAGCTGCCTCCGAGAGGAATCAGCGAAGCCACCGAGGCAGTAATAACGACTTTCCTGATCGTTGGGATGTTGAGAGCAGACTCCAGCACCGAAGTCGTGCCCTTGACGGCAGGGGTCAGGAGGTCCTCGGCACCGCCCACGAGTGGAGAAGCGACATGAATCACATGAGTGACACCCTTGAGCGCAACATCAAAAGCGCTGGGGATGGTGTAATCAGGAACAACAACGTAATCCACTTTGTCGGCAAAGCTGTCAAAGACACGGCGAAGATCCTGGATTTGCGATTCACGGCGAACGCTCAATCTGACCTTGTAGCCAGCTTCCAGGGTATGTTGGACGATTTGAGCGCCAATAAAGCCAGTGGCTCCGGTGATGAAGACGAGAGAATCAGACATATTTAAGAGGTGAGAGTTGAGGAGATGATTGTTGATATGATATTTCGTGTCGCATTATCGAGGGCCGTCCTCTGGTTTTATTCTACGCCCGAATCATACCGGATGAACGGAATTGGCGACGGTACAACGCATGGTCCGACAGCTGCTTAACAATCGCCTTTTTGTTTCTCGAATTGTCTCTGTGTTGACTGAACACGTCGGTGGAGAACAGCTGTTTAGTCAACATGAAGCTGCGGAGTCGTGTTTCTGTTGAGTCAACAGCCGAGGCTCGTTCCAAAGTTTTCGTTGGAGCATGATGAAATATACGCCTCCAGGTCCTCCCGCACACTTTGCAACTCCGCAGGATTTTGGCAGGTCTTGAAAGCCAAGTTCACCGCAAAATCAACGACTACACGTCAAGCTATACACTGCTCAAGGCATCGCAGCGAGAATGCTGTACTCGGCAAAGCGGCGTTTCTGACAAGCAAGACGACTTCTGGAGATACAGGCTCGATCTCGACTTCTGGTCAACCGACATCCGCTCTTGCGCCTTCGCAGACGTCTAATGCCATCAACGGTTCTTCATCTTCATTAGAGCTAGGTGCGAGAGTCGGTGTGGGCATTGGAGCTCTGTGTCTGTCATTGGCTTCTCGACTGTGCCTTTGGACCTGGAGGAAGCGAGGTAGGAAATACTATGTCGCCACACCATCCGGCGACGTCAAGCCTGCCAAGTGCGAGTCTTCTACTGAAGAACACCCAGTCTCAAGTCGATCTGCCATGACGAAGTGGTACCGCCCACGGTTTCTTGTCGCCCTCTCACCGTTCATGTGTTTCCCGACCGTCAGCGCAATGAGCTTTGGGCTGGCTCCACGATGATGGACATGTAGCCGAAGCCGGGCTTGACGTGTGTCTTGAAAGTGTGGTAGTCGATCTTGAACACCTTGCAAATCATGTAATGATGCAGGGCTTGTGAACGATCAGTTCGATTCAGGCTATTGCCTACTATGATAGTCTCTGAGGATTACGCCTCGCCGTTAGTCGCGCGAAAACGGTTGTTTGATTTGTAGCTGGGATATAGAGAGAGAAGGAGCCCCTTGGTCATCTCCTCTCACCGAAGTTTAGCCGAGGCATACCGCTACGCGTACATGCGATTGCATGTGCGGTACTGGACTGTCAATGGATGCTTGAGATGGTAGAAGCCTATGCCAGCCTGGTCGGCTATACACGTGGCGCGGTTCTTAAGGCAGTGTGCTTGCACGCGCCCCGGCAGCAATGGTCGAGGTGCTCGCTGCTTAGTGCCAATCGAGTACGACTGGGACCGATTTGTGACGGCTCAAAACCTGAGTCGAAGAGACTTCTTGTAGACTCTACGAAGAGACACAAATGCGATTCTCGGACCATGACTTCAATGTTCGAGTCATGAGGCGAGCTCAAAACTGCATATCCACGAGCTCGCCGCTGAGCGTTAGTAATGCGCTGTTTTTTGGCAGGCGAGAACCTTGATCACTCTTGTTCGATATTCTCAAGATCACAAGATAGCGATTTGATGTTGTTCATGACCTTTGTTGAGTTGCCCGGTTGAGGAAGATGCGTCTAGATTCGTCCTGCATCGAGGTGCAGATTGATCGACATGCTTGTTTCACCGTTTGCGGAGAGGTCTAGGTGTGGCGTTGGTCATGGAATGTCGCAACCTGCCATTGCTGCTGCTGCTGTGATTTTCGAGCGCCCTACTCATGTTCTTCTGGAGAGACATCTTCAGGTCATGCGCTGTTTTCCTTGTCAAGCTCGAGCCGTTGAGGCTCTTTGTCCATGGGTGTCTGCTTCCCCAAATTCACCACCACAATTCTGGCATTGACAACGTTTTGCAAAAGCAGCTGTGATACCACACAGTATCCCAAGAGCACTCGTAACATAGAAAAAGCATGCATATTTGCTTTTACAAGTCGACGAAGCTTAAGGTAAAGCAACATTCATCATCTTGCGTGGTGAGAAAAGAGGTTGAGCTTTATGACAGGGTCATACCCCCAGCCATCTCGGCTTGACAAAATCCGCATGCGGCTGTCTCGAAACGCCGACATTCCTCACCACCTTTGCTCATCTCCGCCCATCACAACACCCTTTTGCTATGTCTTGACCATGACCATCGTGTGTATACCGAAATGAGGTCTCGCCGTAAGGGTAGGAGAAACGGCTCGTCACCGTTAAGGATCACTGTCTAACGAAAAGCCGTTTCGGCGTCTTCCAACGTTCGCTCCTTGTGTTTTGCTATATACAGCAGTGGCCTCGCTGTTGGTTTTGCAACTTCATTGTTCGACTTCACACTCTTTTGGATATCTCGTCATGACGAAGTTATTCGGTCTCTCGGTGGTCTTGGCTATTTTTGCGGCATCTTCCTCGGCCACATCTCTCAATGAGACGGAATTACTGGAGTCTCGGGCGGCAGCGACAAAGAAATCTTGTATGATTACTCTTCCTGGAGTCGGTCGCTTCAATCAATACGTCAAATACGACTTTGCGAAGTGGTCGAAATTTCCTTTGGGCTTGTCAATCAGCAATTACGGCATCACAGCAGACCCTGAGGACGAGGAACATCCTTTCGATCAGTTCTACGGACCCAAGAATGTCGTCCTAAAGAGAGGCAGGCCTTTGCAGTTGAGAGTACCCGGTGGTCAGACTCACTCGCCTATTCAGGGTGCTGAGTTCGCCACCGTTTATGATGATATCCTGTTCGCATCTGTACGCACAGTAGCGAAAGTCAGCAATGTACCAGGAACATGTCATGGTAAGTCGGACGAATTCCTTGGAACTTGTTCGTAAACAACTGATGTTCTTTCCAGGTTTCTTCTTCTACAAATCCGACACCCAAGAAACCGACATAGAAATCCGCACATCCTTCCCCACCACCATCTTCCTCACAAACCAAAAATCCTCACCCAAAGCCCTAACCTCAACCTTTGACACCAAATCACCCCTTGACATGACTTCCGACTTCCACGAATATAGATTCGACTGGTTGAAAGGTGTCACCAAGTTCTATGTGGATGGCAAATTCGTGGGGTCGTTGAAGAAGAATGTGCCGACGATGCCTGGGTCGATGGTTTGGAATAACTGGGCGAATGGGGGCAGTTGGAGTGGTGGGCCGCCAGAGAGGGATAGTGTGCTTGAGATCAGGTCGATTGAGATGTATTATAATAGGACTAGTGTTACTGGTGTTGATTGTAAGTAGATGATGTATGCGGAGACTTTGTCGAATGCTAGAGGTATGCGAGGTGGGGAAAGATCAACCTTTGCTTCCTAGGCTGGTGTCCTACTAGGCAATAACAGGCTTGGACTGACTCTGTGTTTCGAGAATTCACCTATGGAGAAGAAAGTCATTGAGATCATCATCGGATGCAATAGAGCAGTAGGCTAGAGATCCCTTTAACCTTGCAAGTACTGTTTATTGTCTCTCGATTCGTAGTCTATCTATGCTCTATGATCTGTCTTGCTACCACATCGACTTATTCCTTCCCCCACCCTGCGTTATGTTGTTCTTCTATCGCTCTCGTATCTTATCTTCCCTTACTCTCTTTCGCTGCTGCCTCTACTTCCTAACATCTTAGGCTGTAATGATACGAGATCATATATCCATCAAAATGCACGGTACGATTACATAGAAGAACGTTGTCCAGAGAGAGCTAACATTCTAGCTTATCCTTTTAGATAGCACGATGCCTTGGAAAGTCATTGTTCATTTTTCTAGTCGTTTTCATAACTCCGTCTCGGACATGAGAGAGCAACATTTCGTTCGGGTGGTTTTAGTATCTCACTATTGAACTCTAGATAACGCGCATGAGTAACGTAGCAAGCGCTTTCTATATAGATGTCTTCGGTTTCCTTTGTGCAAGGGATATATGTCTAGTCTCATATGCAAAGCAGCATTTGCTACTCTCGCGTGAGTTACGGCAGAACACATAATCCATCTACATGCCCCTTAATAAGTTCCCAATATTCTTGGATGATCTCTCTCCTTCAAGTAAAGTGCTACTATCTTCGCGCGAGTCACGGCGGAGTGTGTTCCTAAGAGATAAAAGCAGTAGATGTTATTTGTGGTAGAGCATTTCAACTCATGTGCCTCCTCTCTTGCCTGTTGTTCACCTCTGCGTATATGCCATGTCGTTATCATCTCAAGCAACAGAGTCTATCTCACTTCCGCGCGAGTTGCGGCGGAGCGAGTGTCTCTAAGAAACATCTCGTTAGGCAGCACATGTGTTTTCTTCACGCGCCATCTCACATGCATCTCGCTTTCCTTTGCGCAGATCTTCCTTCACCGTTTGACAGCTTTCCTTCTACACCTGGTTTTCTTACCTTATAATACTGATTCACGGCGGGGCGTGACTCTTTCTACCTTCTAGCCAGACAAATATTTTCTTACCTGTCATTCACCCCTTGCTTCTTCCTTTACTCCTTGCTTCCTACGTCATCAGCATCTCATGTCCTTATAACACAGTGCACCTCGAATCGCGGCGCAACGTCTTACATTCAAACATCTGGTAAGACAAGGATCTCTCTCTTCTTCCAACGTCCCTACTTCCAACGTCCCTACTTTCAACGTCCCTACTTTCAACGTCCCTACTTCTAACGTCCCTACTTCCAACGTCCCTGCTTTCAACGTCCTTACTTCATCGTCCCTACTTGTCCTTCACCCTTGACTAATCACATCATCAGCATCTCATGTCACCCTCAAACCACAGCGTACACCGACCTACGGCGCAGCGTGTCACTTTCAATCATCTAGTATGACAAAGATCTCTCTCTGCCAGTGCTTCACCCTTTACTGACTACGTCATCAGTATCTCATGTCACCCTCACAACACAGTGCACACCGACTCACGGCGTGGCGTGTCACTTTTGTATGTCCAGTAAGACAAAGATTTTTCACTTCCTGTCCCTCACCCTTTACCAACTACGTCATCAGTATCTCATGTCACCTTCACAACACAGTGCACACCGAGTCACGGCGCAGCGTGTTACTCTTGAACCTCTAGCATGTTCAAGATCTCTTCCTATCCATCACCCTTTACTAACTACGTCATCAGTACCTCATGTCTAGAGATCTCTCATCTCCAAGACCTGGGAGTGCAGTCTTAGCCGACACAAGGCGGGACTGCGCTCTCATTCCAAGGGCTCGCCGCCCTCTCTCCCCGGCCAAGGCTTTCTCGTCCATGAACACACTGTCTGGCTGGGGCGGGGTAGGCGCAAACATTTTCATCACACAATCCCATCATCACAACAACAAGGTAAGATCTCACCTTTCGCGCTTCATTGATATCTTACTCACACTCTTCCAGTTCTACACCAAGGGCTCGCCGCCCTCTCTCCCCAGCTCATCATAATCAATCATTGCTGAGCTGGGGCGGGGTACGCGGAAACAAATATATTACACGACTCCATCACCACATCATTCAGGTAAGATCTCACGTTCCGCGCTCCATCGATATCTTGCTTACACTTTCCTAGTTCCACATCAAGGGCTCGCCGCCCTCTCTCTCCAGCTCATCATAATAAATCATTGCTGAGCTGGGGCGGGGCAGGCCAACGCACCAGGGGAGGGTGCTCCTTCACCATATCATCAAGGTCAGTCTTTCCATCTTGTCTTTTCGTGGCGCATCGTTAACGTCTTTGCAGCTACTATTGGAGCAGGCGTTGACGTGCGCACAACTATCATGATTTCATCACGGTCACCATCGTTCTCGTGGTGGTGGCCGTGATGAGTTCTGGCGCTTCAACCAGCCCCAAACTGTCAATCTCCTCAAGATTGGAGCCGGTGTCGACGTCCGCACCACCGTAATGCTCCGCAACATCCCGAACCGCGTCGACTCCCACGAATCCGGCTGTAGCTGCGGAAGCCGCAATGGCCGCCGCAGCTGCCAGTCTCTCCGCGCCTGGTTTCCGCGACTTCAGCGAGTGCTTTGATTATCTAGATGCCATTGAGAGGGTTGTGTTCAACACCTTCAGCTGAACACAACCCTCTCACTCGGCTTCATCAGTCACAGGGCGTCCTTCCGCCGCCGCAGGCATCCGAAGATCTTCGTTCCTCAGCGAGATCAAGTCTGGAGATCTGAGAAAGGCACCCGTCTCTGGAGCCACGATGCCCTCGAGTGAATCTCAACCTTCAACACCTTCAGCCGAACACAACCCATGGACCTTCGGATCTGCATTCCGCCGTGTTCCATCGAATGGCTCCAACGGAGGTGCCTGGGCTATGGCCAACTCTAACTGGGGCGCAGATCGATCCCAGTCGTACTCGAATTGAATTCATGTTCAAGACGAATATGAGAAGGTTGCAAAAGACCTTCCTGTAATCTGTGTCTCCAGTCGAGCATATCAAAACCTTTCTGGCAGACTTCTGAAGGACAACGCCGTCCATGGGTTCACTGATGTCGACCAAACCGAGGTGAGTTTCTTAGTCTTGTATTCGTCTGTTCACTGCTAATTTACTCTAGATTCCTGCCCTCAAAAGGCACTGTCCTCTCCTGCCTTTGCATCTCAACCAAGTCCAGGCATCATCGATCAAACCGAATCGTTTCCCTTCAATATTCCTTTGCAACCAACCATGAAGACACATCGTTCCCAGTCGTACTCGGTACTAAGCTCCAGACTGAGCCAGATCGCACAGGTATCTGCGCTGTTGGCAGTCTTGTATCATCTCTACTGACTGCTGCTGCCGTCAGCTACTATGCGACGCACGGCGGGGTTTCACAGAGTTTGGAGACATAGAGATCGCAGTCGTACTCGGTATTCAGCTCCATACCAAAAACGACCGCAGAGGTACATGCGCTGTTGGCAGTCTTTCATGGTCTCGGCTCGCTACCGCTGCCGCTAACTACTACGCGACATACGGCGGGGTGTAGCAGAGTTTGAAGACACATAGATAGCAATCATACTCGTTTCTCTGCTCCTTCTTCCATCATCTTGAGTGGCTGCTACTGCCGCCAATCACTACGCGATGCACGGCGGAGTGTGGCAAAGTTTGAAGACACACAGATAGCAACCATACTCACTTCTCTACTTCTTTCTCCATGATCTCGACTAGCTACTACTACCGCCAATTACTACGCGATGCACGGCGGAGTGTAGCGAAGCTTCGAGACACATAGATAGCAAATTATACTCATCTCTCTGCTCCTTCTTTCATGATCTCGACTAACTGCTGCTATCGCCAATTACTACGCGACATACGGCAGGGCGTATGAGAGCTTCAAGACACATAGAAGGCAATCTTTCTCACTGCCCAACCTGAAGCTGAACGGGATGCTAGGGCTTTAAAGACATTCTTTTGCCATCTCGACTCGCTACTACTTGCAACAACTACGTGCGATACGCGGCGTGGTCGCTCTTAACTCTGCTTAGCTGGCAGTTAAGGAGAATGGGGGAAACAGACTGGGTGTCTTCTATATATATCCTGGAAATCATCATTTGGTCATCCCTTGCATCATTGTCTCAGAAATGCATCTCTTATCCGACTTTCCAATTTTGTCCCTTGCATGATCTGCTCCGTATATATGTACCTCTCGCGATGCTGAAAGCCACTGTGCCTTTTGATCACTTGTTCCAGAGGGTCCGTCGAGCAGGGATATGTCTTTCGATACTCTACCTAGAGCTAGATCCTAAAGAGACCGGCTCTTTAGAGAGATATAGTCATTGCTACCTTTACACTTAGATCGCAGAGTAGAGCTAGATGTCGAGATGAAGTTAATGTGGACGTTCTTCATAAACATGCTTTCAGGATCCCTTGTTCCATTGATGAACAGCAGATGGCGATATCGGTTCTTTCAATGGTCTATCACTCGTGATTCGCTTGTGGTTGGCGATTATGTCTTGGCGTATACTCGTTGCCGAGTGGAGCACGGTATTTTGAAAATTCTCAAACCCGGACCATCTCAAATCGATAAACTCCCACAAGTTCTTGTCGCAGCTTTTCGCCAACAACAACACAAACATCCTCTTCCAAAATCATCAATCTCACAAGATGAACAGAAACGGCCAGATCAACCCTCCTCGCCCCTCCACTCGCAACGTAAGCACGAGTGTATCTCTTTTGCTTCGCGTATACTGACATCTACAGGCCTCTGTGCGCGCCCTGGCCGAGATATCAGCCTCTCGCGCCGCCCGCTGCGAAGCCCTCGACCACCGCAACTTCCTCCTCGTAAGTCCCTCTGCACTCCTGAACGCCATCAAGACACTAACACCCCCTGCTAGGACCACGAAGATGTGGGATATTACATGCAGGCGAGTGTCGAAGAAGCCGCCCGCAAGATCAACGAGGCCGCAGGCGCCACTGTCACCAATGTCATCCACCTACTCAACCGCTCTGCCGCCGCAGCCGTCGCCCAAATGACCGCCGAGTTTGCGCCCGTCGCCGCCAGAACCAGGGCGCTGGTGGCCGGTGTGGCCAGCAGCAGAGAAGTCCAAGCTATCAACACTGCTTTTGGGCTTGCCGTCGACAAGACGGAGAAGCTGCAGAAGGAGCTGGAGGAGGTGAAGAAGTTGCTTGCTGAGGAGAAGCAGAAGCGTGAGGAGCTGGAGAAGAAGGTTGAGGAGATGTGTGAGTGGTTGAAGATGAATGCTTGATCATCGTATCGGACGTGACCTGACTACGTCTCCCTGGTATCATTGAGCCTGGGAAGAGCATAACACTTGAATGAAAGCAACACTTGCGTATCATCTCTTCCTTCTCCCACTCGTTGTTTGATGTGACTGTGCTCGTGTCTGACCTGAATAGGCTGACGCTTGTAACCCTATGTCTATTTCTGTACCTGCACGTAGCCTGTCAGACTGTCTATATCAATGCAAGGTTGTATTTGCTTCCATCTGGTTGTCCAAAGAGAGCTTGTGTTGATGATACTTCCAATGGACAATTAGCTCGCTTTCAACAACTCCTTGCATTTTGATGTAGACATAACAAGCATCATTGGGAGCTGGAGAATCGGCTACTTACTTGATCTCCGGCTGGCTAGAGGCTCTCCCAATCTATCTATCAAAAGGCAAAGTAATTTTCATGTCTGTTGGACTGTCCAAAGAGAGTATAGAGAAGATATGCTCTCAGGCTACAACGAGCGAATCCCCAAAAATCCCTTGCATTTCCATAGTACGGTTAGAAATGCTCTCTTCGACCCGAGAGTCGTATCAATAGCTCCATCTTCGCATATACCTATCAATATTCTCTCCAATCGCCTTCTTCGCAGCAAGTTTCTGCTCGTCCGTCTTCCTCGCCAACCATCGTGGCAAATTGAAGAATGGCGGACAAACGTCGAGCAAGAACCAGTAGATATCGGCAAGCTCGGCGATGTTGTCGATATCCTTGGGGCTGGCTACATTGTGCTTCTCCAACGCAGCTTGCCATAGTCTTGCGACTGTCCAATCGACCGATTCGCTTGTTGCTTCTTGAGTGGAGGGTGCGCTTGGGAAGCCTTCAGTCTGATAGCGTCTGAGAAGCTGCAAGTCTTCGTCTTCGAAGGGACCGGGAACAAGTCCGCAGAAGCTGGGGAAGGAGTAGAAATATTCGTCTGCTGGCGAGGCGATGTGAGAGAAGTCGAAGTCGAGCAGTCCGGTGATTTGTAAAGTGCCTGGATCGATCAGAATATTCTCTGCTCCTATACTGATGTCAGCTATTAAATATCCATGGCAGTCGTGATACTGTCGCTGACCGAAATCTCCGTGAACCAGTGTAGGCTGAATATCGCCAGTGCGTGCCAGAAGGTTTGCAAACCCGCCAGAAGTGCTGAATCTCTGTAGCCGCTCTTGCAGACCAGTACCTTTCCAACCATCCAAGAGCGGTGTTGCTTGCGTCAACTCAAGCTGTTTGGCAAAGATAGCCTGGTACATCCCCGCGTGAGTAGAGAAGGGACCGACAGACCACAGCGATGACCGACCAGCGACTACGCTACCATTCTCATCGAACCTCAGACCTCCAAAGCCTTCAACGCCGTGCTGGAAAGATTGGATCATCTCGAATATCTCGGCGACTTGGTCAAGCACCACTACCTTCTTGTCGGTCTGCAGATCAGAGAAGTGGAGACTAAGCTGCTCTCCGGAAAGATACTCCTGTACTATCCAACCAAGACCGTGCTTGGAGCCTTGCCAGGCAAAAACTTTCGGAACGATCTTGCAAGGGTAGCTTATCAAAGCCTTCTGTACAAGAGAAATTGCTGCGACTTCATTCTCCACTCGGACTTCCTCGTCGATCATGGCGTTGGGGTTTGAGAGTCGTACCACAGCTTTGATCACAGATGAAACGAATTTAACAGTACCGGGCTGTGAAGCTAAGGTGTTCGTTTCATCGTGTCCAATGGCTTCGGCGAGATCCACCAAATGCACGAAGTTGTTCGAGTCGCGACCCAACGGAGCCACGGATATGACCTGGACTCTGTCAATGATTCCCTCAATAAGATGGGCCCGAATTGTATACCTTGCGACCAAAGTTGTCGGAGATGAGTGCCTTTATGATGTCTGTCCGCTTCTCCAGAGTTGCCAGACCTGCAGGAAGGGCAGTAGTTGTGTCGGACATGCTTGGCAATTCACGCAATCGAACGAGTGATTTCTTTTCGCCAACGCGATGCTTGGATGTATCCGGAGGGAGGAGGTGAAAGAACTCTGTGAAACTCAAACATGTGTCGTGTTGAGTCGAGTTGAATCGCACCAAGCGCGCTTATCTCGTATCATGGCGCCATCTTCCGTCGTGTGCCGCAATCTGAATCACCTTCCTGAATCGGTATACCATCACAAGAATCTTTCGTGCAGGCTGTACTAGCATGCTACACTGGCAAGACTGCTTTTGAAGCCAATCTCTTCGAGATCGACAGAAAAGCCTCGAGATGCTCGGCGAATGCGACGATTGTTGAGTCCGAGACCCCCAGAGGTCGACGCTTCGTGTGGATAGCTCCCGAACGTACTCTTACTCTTATCTGCATGGCAACAAGCTCAAAGAAATTGTGTTGCCAGTCTCGACTGTTTTAGGCATGATTCAATACCTCAGGGCCTCATAGAAGAAGTTATGAGTGGTGAAGCAGGGGAGATAGTTTTGGACAGGGTGATACTGTCAGCGGCAAAGCGGCTTTGTTCCGCGACGGCCGCGATCGGGCACGGAAGCGGGGAAGTGAAGCCGGGGTACGGCAGGACCTTCCGAAACAAGTTTAGCAGGATCGAACGACTTTCTTTGTTCTCCAGATCTCGTCGCGTCCATTTTTTCGTCGTTGTCAATTGTACATCGCTATCAAGAAGAACGACATGGCTGGCGGCGCGACAGTCACTATGACCGAGCCAACGCCAATGCAAGCTGCAGCTATCGCGTCTGGAGGTGGGATTTGGGGTGATCCGGCGGTCGAGCTCAGTACTATGGGTGATCAACGTCAAGCTTCACGCGTGAGGAGTATGGAAGTGTCGCAGGAGGACGTGAAGCTCATCTCCAAGAAAGGCAATGCGATTGTCATGGGTTGTATCGCTTTCAGTACTGGTATCGCATCTTTCTTGGCCGGTGTCATCACGATCGCTATCCCAATCATGGCCAAAGACCTCAACATACCGGAGAACCTGGTTTTGTGGTGAGTGGAAAACCACCAAGAACCACCTCGAGTCTAGACATTGGATGCTAATTCAACATCCAGGCCTGTAACAGTATATTCTCTGGCTTGTGGTTGTACGCTCCTGGCTTGCGGATCAGTCTCAGATGTCATTGGAAGCAGACGAATGTTCTTGTCAGGCTGCTTCCTCCAATGCTTCATGACAATCGCTTGTGGTCTGTCGAAGAACACGGCCCAGATCATCGCCTTCCGCTCCTTTTCTGGTATTGCAGCCTCTTTTTGCTTGCCCTCGGCTGTCAGTCTCATCAACGAGGTGTTCCCGCCCGGCAAGGAGAGAAATATCACTTTCGCCATGATGGGCGGAGCTCAACCATTCGGCTTTGGTATCGGTATGGTTCTCGGAGGTGTCTTTACCGGAACCATTGGCTGGCAGTGGGGCTTCCATGTCGCCGCCATCATCAATTTCTTCATGTTCATCCTGGCTGCATGGCAATTGCCCCCGACTCCTGTTGCCCACAAACAACGAATCTGGTCTCGCCTGGCTACTGACATCGATTGGCTGGGTCTCATACTTGCCAGTGGCTTCCTTGCTATGCTCTCCTACGTTATCTCGTAAGTCATGGACTCCAAGTTTACTCGTGGGCGACAAAGACTGACACATATTCAGAGCATTGACTGGCGACTTGACTGTCATGAGGAAGCCCATTAACATTGTTTTACTGGTCTTGTCTTTCGTTTTCCTCCTGGCTTTCGTACTGTGGGTCGGCCGTCAAGAGCGCCTCGGACGTCCAGCTCTGATCCCAAACTCGCTCTGGCAGCACAAAGGCTTCTCATGTATCTGCTTCAACGTCTTCTGCGTCTGGGCAGCCTTCAACGCTTTCGAGCAATACGCCAACTTCTTCTTCCAGGATGTTCAGGGAAACAGTCCTCTCGGTACTGCTCTTCGCTTCTTGCCAGCTCCAGTCTCGGGCGCCCTCGCTAATGTGGGTGTTGGTCTGCTTGTTCACCGCATTCGTGGTGATTGGATCGTTGTGCTCACGAGTATTGTCTCGGCGCTCGCTTCGCTGTTGATGGCTATCATTGACCCGAGCTGGTCATACTGGCGCTGCGCTTTTGTCGCTCAGTTCTTCAACCCTGTCGGCGCTGATGGCATGTTCACTGTCGCCAATCTCCTCATCACTTCAATGTTCCCACCCGGCGAGCAAGGTGTCGCTGGCGGTGTGTTCAACACCATCTCGCAGACCGGAAAGAGTGTTGGTATGGCTTTGACATTGCTGATTGCTCAACAAGTTACCGCCAACTCGTCGTATACCGACAAGACATCTCCTGAGGCCTTGATGGTCGGCTACCGAGCTGCGTTCTGGTTCTGTGTTGCTCTGATTGTTGCTTCCCTTGTTGTCAGCGTTTGGGGTCTTAGAAGAATCGGAAAGGTTGGTCTTAAGAAGGATTGAGTGTGCTCTGCCGGATATTCTGTCGCTACTAAAAAGTTTGCTTTATTCTCACATATCTTCAATATACAAATCACTTCTCTCTGGGTTTATCACTTGTCCAAAGAAAGGCGACAAACCCATCGTCTGACCATCAAGTCCTTCGACATCCCAGCGACACGCTGCCTGACATTGCTATACGTCAAAATGCAAGGTTGAGTTCACATCAGCTGCCATGTCCACAGAGAGTGATGCCTCTCCCAGCTCTCACTGGACAATCATCTGATGCCGAATAACCTCTTGCATTCTGATGTACGAGAATACACATTGATGGGCGTCTGAGGAGGAGAGAGAGCAGCTCATCTCCTGCGCCGAGCGGTGACAGATTGTGTGCATCAAAATGCAAGATGGTGTTCAGATCAGTCGCTTCGTCTAGAGAGAGCGTGGTCTATCGTGACTCTCACTGGACATATCGTGAATAGCAGATATCTTGTTGCCTTTTGATAGCGATAATCTGACCTCCGAGGGATGCTGGAGTGGCCACGCTATTCGAGAGATACGAAAGGACAGTACGAAACACTTTGGAGAACATGAATGATCTCGTCTTTATCTCGTCGACGATTTGTACACATCAAAACGCAAGGTGAGATTGATATTCATCGGACTGTCCAGAGAGAGCCTGTGTCATTTTAGCTCTCACTGGACATTTCGTAAAGAGCAAACACCTTGTTGCCTTTTGACAGCTATCATTTGATCCCTCGTTAATACTGTGGAGACCCTCACTGCCCGTCGTGACCTTGAAACGCCAAGAAAACCCTTCACGTCGCCAAAATTCTACTATGTATTCCACCCCTCGTTTCTGAATTTTCTTTTGCGCAGGTCAATATCACATCAAGATCACTTGCAAACTCCCACCATCACCACAGTAACTACACCTCTTGTCTCATATCAATGTCCCCTTTACTAACACCCGCGAGCAAAAGATGGCATCAACCTCCGCTCCCGCCCGTTCTCCCGGCGCGGACAACCCTGGCGCCGGCAAGCGCGCCGCCGCCGCCGCCGCCGCACCCGAGGCCCCCGAGCCAAAGCGCCGCAAGGTGGAGGTCGGTGTGAGTACCACCAGTGTGAATTACGAGGGGTTCGATGCTGATATGTGTCATGTAGGGCCTCACACGCGAGGAGCGCCTGGAGGTCATCGTACGTGACGCCAACATCATGCATCAGGGGCTTCATACTGATAACCTTCTTGCAGGACCTCACCGTTGACGACGAAGATGACGAGGATGAGGAGAAGAAGGAGAAGAAGGAGGCTGTGGCTGACCCCGAGGTGTTGGCCAAGCTCACTGTATGTTCAACAATGTATAGTGATATGTAAATACTGACTGTTAATTAGATGACCCCGGAGCAACACCGCTCCTGCATGGAGATCATCCGCAAGGGTGAGCTGGCCTTCAAGGTAAGCTTGATACCATGCACTATATATGGTGAATTCGCTAACCATCGTTCTAGGCCATCCTCGAGGGCAAGCCCGTTCCCAAGGAGTAGGAATTTTGATAGCCCAAATCTGATCATTTTGCTTGTGCAAACCTTTCCTCATCCCTGTCTGTGACTTGTGTTGTAGTGGCTGCCAGCATCTCTTCCGCCGTCTTCGGCCATGACGACAACTTGTATACCGGCAGCAACGATCTATGCATCGGCCGCAGCGGCAGTGGCGATGAAATCAGAGCTATCAACCCGCGTCCCTGCGCTCCAAGCCGTCCTCATGCCCCCGAGTGGAGATTGCATATCTTCGTCCCCTCGCAGCGTAGTTCATAGATCCTCGCATCAAGCAGAACATCAATAGCTCAGTGGGCAGGACGGCTGAGCAGATCAACGTTATGAAGAGGAAGGTCGGGAGCCGGAGAGCGGAGATCAATGGCCCACTACCTGAGCATGCTTGAAAGGGCGTCTGATAGCTGCTGACATCCTCGACTGACAAACAGCATGGTGCTCGCAATCGAAGGTGTTGGGACTACGGGACTTCGAGAAGATACATCATGCTCGAGGGGTAAAAGCTATATAAATGGTCAGAAGAAGATGGCTTATCTAGGATAAAGTGTGCTCTGAAGATATAGAATGGGCCCCAGACAGCAGACATGACCAAGAGCGATTATCCAAACAATCCAAACAGCATCGACTCGCACGCGATTCAATGATGTAATCGTCAAACGATCGTGCACCAAAAGCTTGTGTTGGTGTTGCAAGCTCGGCGGTCGGACTCGGCTGGCTGGCTTACCTGAATGCTCAGCTTTGGGCTCTCTTCCTTCTCTCCACCCACAACCAAAATCATAACACGCAACTTTACGCGACAAGCTATCAGCTACACATTGCATCCTCTCACAGAGTCTTGGTACGTGCTATTTACACGTCTCAGGTGTCTTCTCTAACGTTCCCGGCTTCCAGAAGTTGTGTTACCAAAACCAAAACAAACCATCTCATCCCAGACACGCGTCTACATCACTCCACCTCACCTTACTCTACCATCTATCCATCCATCGACCGTAAGTAGACGTCTCTCACATACCATCAAGGTCAGTTTGCTGACCTTCCTGCCACAGATCATGTCCTTCAACAAGAAGATGATGTCTTCCAGCAACAAGATGATGTCTTCCAGCAACAAGACCAAGTCCCTCGTCAAGCCCTTCGTCCAGGGTTTCGAGACCATCGATGACCCCTTCTCCACTTCCCCTGAGCCCACCAAGGCCGAGGAGGAGGAGGAGGCCGCCAAGGCCATCAACAACCTTCGCTCTCACGGCGTCATGATCGTCAAGAAAAAGGATGATCTCACCACCCTCCAGAACGACTTGAAGCGTATCGTCAAGATCCTCGACGACACTGCTGAGACTGCTCCCGAGTACCAGCACGTTCTCAACCAGGCCTGTGACTGCCAGGATCTCCTCACCGAGACCGAGAACGACTTGGAATTTCTCTGGCGCAAGTACACTTCCATCGCCCTTGGGTATGTCTACTATTCTTCCTTCCTTCCTTGCTCCATCTTTGCTGACCTTGAACCACAGCAAGCCCACAACTCGAAGACTGAAGGAGCTGCTTTGAGCATGCTGCCTGATGGTCCCGGCTGATGATACCCATGATTCACGTCAAACGAACCAAGGATCCTGCCCTGCCGCGAGGCACAAGTGGCGGATCACAACAACCAAAAACAGAGGTGATCAGTGTTCATTACATTGACCTCAATTGAAATCAAACTATTCTCTCTTGCCTCCTGTCTCTTCCTTCACGTGTGATGTGATGTTGCTGTGTGTCTGTGTATGTGTCTTGGCGTTGTGAAGATAGTCGTGACGCCCACGCCTGAGATACTGCGCGCAAGCCTGCCTCGTTTCTTCTTCAGCGCCCTACGCAAACAAGAACTCTTCCCTTCTCCTGCTCCTCCTGCATAGCATACCCGGTATATTGAAGCACTGCACTACCCTCGTTCAAGAGCTAACATAGTGCCAGCAATGACTACCACCAACGCCTCCGCCCCTGCCGCCGCCAACCCTGGCGAGCCCATCCCATTGCCTGCCGCCTTGCGTGCCCAGGTTCGAAGGGAATTCGAAGAACACATGAAGCGTGACAATCGCCCCGTCACCGTCATGACGAGCGCTGGACTGGTCACCCTGAGCTTCACTGAGGTGGAAGGAAACGATGCCGGACGCCCTCAGTGTCTCAAGCCGGGGTGCGCCAACAACCAATACCAGGGTTACCTGAACGAGAAATCGCGCAACAGTCACATCTCGCATGTGCATGACGGTGACTGGTGGCAGTTGCACGATGGCAAGAGTGAGTTTGTGCTCCGTGGATTGGGAGAGGAAGCATGTACTAATATTTCAAATACAGGGGGCGATGACTACTACCATGTGCTCTGAGCGACCGTGGGATCTTGAGAGCAAATCATTATGCATTTTGACCGGAGGCTGCGCTGCTCTACATGGTGCCTGAGATGGGACAAAGAAAGAAGATAGCAAGCGGGTTGAGCACAATCGATTCTAGCAATCAATACCTGCACAACGAGCACCATCCAACTGGGTTTCGTCGTGCAAAACCTTCTGCCATGATACGACGATAAAGCATTCCCATCATAAGCTTCTATATCTCAATCGACAAAAGAAGCATTCTCTCGGTGAATGTGGAATCTTTCATCTACAGCATAGAAATCAGTAGATGGTTTGCCATAGCAAACAATGTCTTTGTCTGATCATCAATCTTTGTGACGGAGTGGGTATATAGACGTGCTTCCATATCCACTCTTACATGGCACCTCCATATCACTCTCAACAAGTTTCGAGCCCGTCCTCATATTATCACCCATCAGCCCCTAATCTCGAATCCCAGAACGTGCTTTGCCACTTCATTCTATATATTATATACCCACTGCGTGGTGCAGACATTTATCGTCAAAAGATTCGGCGCATTTCTTCTTCTAGCGAGCTGTCCATCAATCATCTCAACATTCAACTTCTACCTTACGCAACCACCAATCCCAACGATCAAGATGTGTTTCAGTCTTCCTAGCACCTCCTCGTCCTTCTCCAGCGACTTCAATAATGCTCGCCCCATCGATATCGTGACCATCAGTCGTTCAGTTCAGCCTCTTGTCGCAGCTCGCTCAATTACCCACATCTCTTAAGTGTCGGGATGTCCATTGCACCCAACGACGCTATGCTAAATCACACCCTCGTTGCCTTTGCCGTTCGCCTCCACCGCGTCAGGAAGGAGCTGCTGTCGACCCCCTCTGGCATTCGCCAGCCTGAGTTCGGATCTTCGGCGCGCCGCCGCCGTCAGGACCGCTCGCTGTCGCCTTTCCGTGCCCTTGACACTTCCTCGCGCCGCAGTCGCAACGAGCCTCCTTTAGCTCGTTCGACTCGCAGCGTCCGCTTCTGGATATCATGGTCTTCGATAGCATGATGGACAACTCACGAGTCACCCGTTAGTATCGGTGTCGACAGCTATAAGGAGGGCGTATATATAATGGGTACCACAAGCGCCAGGAGCTGGATTACGTCGAAGAGAATTATGTCGAGTGATCTCGCTGCTGCTGTGGTTGAGAAAGCCGGGTCTGGAAGGCTTGTTCCCTACCTGGCGCAGCTGTTGCTTATGCCGCCTTGCGTGCTCAGATCCGAAGGGAGTTCGAAGAACATATGAAGCGTGATAACCGCCCCGTTACCGTCATGACAAGCGCCGGACTTGTTAAAGGCAACGACGCCTGGTTGTGCGAACAACCAATACCAGGGTTACCTGAACGCACGATCTCGCAACAGCCACATCTGCACGATGGTCGCTAGTAGCAATGGTATGATGGCTGCATGTTGAATTGGCTCCAATACAGATATTCCCAGGCAGACATACGACTGGACAGTCGTGATACTGTACAAAGTTCAAGCTCGAGCGAATCGACAAACCATGATATCCCATCGAAAGCAAATCTTGCTATATATTAGAAGTCGACTTTACAAGACGAAGCACTTAGTCAAAAGTCCCTAAAACCCTAGAGACTATGCGGATTGTTGGTTCACAAATCTCGCTTCTCGAAAACATTCCTCCGATTGTATATATTCGCCCTCGCCACGCAATGACCCCATCGAAACTCTATCTCTGGCATGCTCAGAAAGCGCTTCTCAAATATGAAATGCAATGCTAAGATCTCGTCGGCTCCTAGCTCCTAGCAGCATCGGTATCGACTACAAAGGCCAATCTTGCGCAAAGAAAGAGAGGTTGCGGCAATTTGAGAGCTCCACGACGACGATGATACCCTTTGTCCTCCCCGAGTCCCATGATGAAGCAAAGACGAGTGAGTCTACGCCGCGTTAACGTCCTCGACCTAATTCGAAAGGCTTGACAAGGGCATCATGGACAAGGATCCGTTGGTGCTAGTGGGTACTCTTCTAGCGAAAAAGGTCACGGATGGAGAAGTCACTACTATAGGTAGGGATACAAAGGGACTGATAGTTCAATTCAGAGATGATGTAACGATGCGCAAGTATTCGGGGCTCTAGCTTCGCTTTATCGGCAAGCAAAAAGTGCGCTTAGACGCCTATCATCAAGGAACAGCTCAGAAGTTCTTTATGAGCAACGTCGGCTCGTATGGGGGTAAGCAAAGGTAGTCCAGACCACGAAGACGTAGGCTATTACATGCAGGCCAGTGTTGGAGAAGCAGCACGCAAGATCAATGAGGCCGCCGGCGCCACCGTCGACGACGCAGTCACGCAGCTTGATCGCTCCGCCACTGCTGCCTTTGCTCAAATGACTGCCGAATTCGCACCTGTAGCCGCCGAGCACTGGGGTATGCACGACTCTAGCTACAACTAGCGATGACACGTGTAAGCCTGGACCAAACATCACCAAGAACACTATTCAGATCATCTCTTGTATCGACGCAGATCAAGATAGCTAGCAAGAAGAAAAAGCAGGTCACTGCAAAGCGCAAGTCAATTCGAATACCGGTTAGCATGAAGATGAAGCGTTGTTCGAGGTGGCAATCGGTTGGCACGGCCCACAGATCAACAAACTCCTTCTCCCGAAGATGCTAGTGTCACTGGCACGTCACGTTAAGCATGTACCTTCGAATAAAAGGTTTCAATACCTCGACACAATCTGGGCACAGCCAAAGTATGCTATGGTGGATCTATGCCATCGTATCAACGCTGCGGACGTTACTATCAGCCATAACACTGATAACCTGTTAAATCCCAACTATACAGAGCACAGCTGTGGCCGGTACACTCGCGGTTCTCACAGCCCTTGTGGCGGAGTGAATGACTACTTGTATAGATTATTGAAGTCATGATCCAACTACGTCCGCGAATACGATTGGCGCAACGCCACCTTCGTCAACTAGCCTGGGTATGGGTTGAACCTACGTCCAACATATGCTGAAACTGACATAGTACAGAAACCCTAGTGGCACCATGGGCCGCTTCGTCACCGAGTGCGAGGCCATTGCGTGAGTCTTAGCATGCCTACAACTGACGTTCGACATATGCTGACTTTTCAGTGCCGCCGACCCCGTCTACCGCGCCCGCTTCGGCTTGGAATTCCTCCGCAGGGTATGGCTTCAATCTCAATTTAGCATACGCTGGAACTAATCTGAATCAGGACCCTCACCACGTAGAGACCCCTGGCTCCAAGCGCAAGATAATTCAGCATACTCACGTTTCCCCAAGGGCACTTCTGACTAAGCCCATCTCTGCACATCAAGATTAACAAGCTTTCCATTGAGATGCGGCAAGTTCTGCCATGATGGGCTATGTTAGACAAGGACGCAGCTGTCGGTGTTGAATGTAGCTACTCCACTAAGGAAAGAGTGTATTGTACTCTCCTAAGGGAAGAGTGTATTGGAGACATCATAAGCAAGTCGCGGCCAATCATACGAGGACGACAAGCACGACAAGGACGACGAGGAAAAGGAGGCTATGGCTAACCCCGAGGTGTTGGCCAAGCTCACTGTATGTTTAGCAATGTATAGTGATATATCGATACTAACTGTTAATTAGATGACCCCGGAGCAACACCGCTCCTGCATGGAGATCATCCGCAAGAGTGACCTCGATGTTTAGCAATGAGGCGGCGAGGAATACCAACTTCTCTGCAGGATACGCCTTACAAAGACATGAAGTCATAGCCACTCTATCCACACGAATCCACCGCACAAAGACAGCAGAATCTTTGTAGGTAAGTACCTGCCACAGTAGCTTTGTTAGGGAGTAAATGTAAGAACCTCGTCGTATTCATGATACATAAATTGGTCTTCCTGTATATACGACCAGATTACGGGTCTGGCTTAGTCCCTAACTCATGAAGAGAGGCTAGAACAATCTCTTCCTGGGCCTTGCTTTCCACCATACTCACAAACACAGCACATGCACGCGACGAAGATTTACAAGATGACCGACAATTACTCAACAATGGCCTCGGAAGACGAGATCTACTGCACAATTTGCGGCGCTGGGTTCACCCAGGTTAGGGCCCTCGAGTTCCACCAATCTGCACACGACGTCAGGTTTATGCCTTCTGAACTCGACAGACTGGCGAAGCTCACGAAGGATTATGACAACAGAGGCGAGATCAACTGGCATGAAGGGCAGATTTGTGCCACGAGAACAGCAGCGATCAAGATATCCAGAGCCCACAAGCAGGCCAGCCAGGTGACTGCACCTAATGAAACCCTTCAAGGATCTCCCACGTCCGCTGCCACCGAGTATGAATATCCTGCCATCATGCCGACTTCTAGGGCAGAGGCTCTGACCGTAAGCCCAACTCCAGGCCCATTCAGGGCATGTTTCTTCGTCCGTCAACGCGTTTGCTCCAAGAAACCACTTCCCCAGGCTCACGATCCTCACCCCGGACTTTCCCCGGATTACTGTTCCACCGATCTCACTTTGCGATATTCCCCTTGATATATACCCGCGCTGCCGAACGAGATCAAAATCACCACAATCATCAGAAACATCACCAGAAAGGAACTCGCCGTGATAAAACGCAAGATCGAAACTCTCCCGATCAGTCGCAACGTCGACAACGCCAACATGAACCACAGCAGTGAGAACAGGCAACGGGGAGAACGGGCTGAAAGTCCTCGCGACGAGGACAGACTTTTCGTCACACCTGACCCGGAGGATCCACATCGTTACACTTACGCACAACAAGAGGTCATTGAGAGCGCGGAGCACGTTCCCCAGAACCACGACACCAACGAAAGCAACACGGAGACGACACAAGAACAGTCAAGCAACGTCCAGAAAACCCTCAACATCGCACAGCTCCTTGCACTTCCTGCTGGGCCTATTGCCGCACCCATTGCCTACCCCGTCATTGCCAGAACGACTCAGGGCTACGTCGCAATGACCCAGCAGGAAGTGAAAAACCAGGAGGGAGTTTTCAGGAAGGCAACTTACCAGTGCCTACACCCCGAGTGTGACAATAAGAAGGGGCAAGGGTACGCCAGCGAGGTAAGCCGTGCTAAGCACTAGAGAAGGGCTCATGAGCGCGGCTACTCTCAATACTCTGGTGGAATGAGTAAGTGCCCATTAAACTATTTCATAATGTATCGTGACCAAAGCTAACTGGGATTAGGAGGCTTGCAGCCGTTCACAGTTCTTTGAGCGTTGAACAAGACTGGCATTTGGCCGTAGCGACGATTGAAAGAAGGAGAATGAGAGCATGATGGGAGTAGGGGGCTACCTGATCTTTGGCGGGAGTGGGATTTGCAAGCATCATCGTTGAGGAGTTTTTGGCTACCCGCGTACTATGTCGAGCATGGGACAAGATGCGGACAACTTCAAGAAACGTCGCGATGGTTGGGTAGCAGCACCGCCGTTGGCTATAACTTTTGCGTTGTCTCAAGCGCTGATAGATTACTTTGGGCTTCCTGACATCGTTTCCGTTATTCAAATCGATCGTACACTCATATTCGAGCGTCAATTTCTCTCAGTCTCAGTAATAGCAGTCTTCATGTCCCATAAGCGAAATAACATAACTTGCCAAAAGGCAATATGCCTTTGAGAATATCTGAAATGTCCAATGAGAGCTGCAATTCCCATTCAGGGCCTAGCAAGAGCGAGCTCTAAGTCACAACAGGGATGTGGAACAGCTTATCAAAAGGCAACAAGCTTTTTGGGATGCTGTAGGTACTCAAGGTGAGCTGGAGGAGAAGAACATGCTTTCGAAAGGAACGAGTAAGACTATCAGAGAAGCACTTCACACGGCAAAGCTTGCGTGAATGCTACAGGTGAACTTGTGATATGCAGTCGAACAGGCATCCGGACGGCGTGCGAACAATCATTCAAACAGATGTTCGACGCAGCAGACATTCAAAAAAGCGCATTGGGTGGGAAATTCGCTTCACTCGGTGACAAAACTTGACGCCGAGAAGATAATCTTTTCTGCAACTCGCTGCGGCTCTCTGCTCTTTGTTCAGCCTAGCTCGACATTCACGACAACTCACCACGGCACTCGAAAAGTGGGTCAACAGCGCGTCTTTTGCATCCAAATCTTCAGACGCTTTCTCCAGGCAAAAACCACCCAACATGGTTTCCCAAAAATTGCAGCAGCGAATTCTGGATATCCTGGCGCGTGAGCGAGCCCTATCTCGCTCGGTTTCTCGACTGGATGAAGAGAGCAGAGGCTTTAATATTGATCAAGAAAGGTTCTTCGCAAACTTCAATGCTCAAGGTCTTCATCACCGCCGGCATTCTGCACCCGATACTCGTCGCCGCCATCGCCTGGTCACCGACGCTCTCTCTCACCACTCAACTGAGTACCAACGTCCTTATACTGAGGTCCAAGATGACATTGAAGCTACCTTTGACAATCAATGGGATGCTCCTGGCCGCCAGCAGCCGGATGGTGACGATCTCAGCTCTGACCACTCCTCTCAGGTCGTACGGCCTCGTGCTGTCGTCCAAGACGGCCCTGGCCCTGCAATCGTACACATCAATGGCGAACAGGCTGACTTCCGCCGTCAGCGCCCTGCACTCGATGCTCGTCCTCGCACGTACCCGGACGCCGACATCCCCACCTCTCGGATCCTAACCCGTCGTGTTGCCGTCCAAGATGACTTCGCAGTCAAACTCGACGACGAGCAGGCTACGCAGATCCCCGAGGCTGTTCCTGAGCCCCAGGCAGATATGGATGCTTCAAGACGGGCTCGCACTCATCAAAAGCGCCGTCGTGTTACTTTTTCCGAGGACGACTACATCATCAATTCTTCCGACGACGTCTCTTCTTTTCCTGGCGTCCCAACTGACGATGCCAACATTCCCTTCACCAGATCCGCTTACACCGGCGAAGGCCACATCGTCAAGCGCGCCCGCCGCAATTCTCGCGAACCCGTTCCTCTTCCTCAGCCTCCCACCCAGCACGAAAGCAGCCGTGCAACCCATCAACCATATATTGGCATCTGGAACCCGAGACTTCCTGCCGGTGGTCCGATCAAGCCCATACTCAGAGAGGAGTACGACGGTCTGAACGCCAGGGCAGACGAAGTGGAGAGCCGCACCCCTTGCCCGTATCCCGACTGCGGCAAGATGTTCGAGGCGGTTCAGTCCAAAGACAGACATCTTAGACGTGATCACCCAGATTGGTGCATTGTCAAGGACCAGGCCAACCGCGAGGCCATGTATTGAGGGTATGTGATTCTTTATTCTTTCTGATGTCCTCCGAGGCTCCGACTAACGAATGTCCAGATCAAAGCGCGAGACAACTCTGAGGGTGATGTGGCATGGATATGGACTGCAGTGGAGAGGGGCAGACATGGCACTGATACATTGGCACTGGCAAGCAGCGGAGGGAAGCAACAGAATGGCCAGGTAGCATCAAACTTGTGCGAAGAAGAAATGAGGCAACGAGGATTCCAATTGACAAGGTTCGGAGGAGTGGAGGCCGCAAATCACACAGTCTAATTCAACAATCAATCATACCGTCAACCATCATGCCTTGAACCGTGAGCTATAGTCTCTGATGCTTTTTTGTTCTCCGGGCTTTGGGAAGCTCTGAGTCCTCTGGAAGCAAGATCGAGTCTTCATCCTTTGTTGAACAATGGAACCATGCGACCTGCTTCTTGCCATGTTCGCTACGATGCCGGCTCCTCTAATTGTGTCTTGTTCATTTCCAAGGTTGAGGAGCCTGACTTGTGTTCTTCGCTTTCTGTGTGACTGATATGCCTTGATATGATACTTGAACCGATGCCCTGGCTTGAACGTTGCCCGAAAATGATCTCGATGTCCCATGGAGGATGATCAGGTACATAGTCCCAAAGTCAAGTACACTTGATGCGTCAGGGGGCAAATAGAATGGTGAACTACCTGCGCCTACTCAAGACCGAGGAATCATTACCTGGAGAGAAGAGTGGACGACTCAAAAGGGTATAGTCCCATGAGTGTACTGGCTTGGCGTTGATGCAGAGTTTCAAATTCCGCTCTCTGCACTAACGCTGCGTTTCTCCTTGACATCCCCAAACCCTGCACCGCAACAACCGCCGGCATGAAGTCAACAAACGAGCTTCTCATGGAGTTGGCCTATGACATGTATCTCCTCGAAGAGATGACTTACAATTTTCGCCACGAGGTCCTCGAAGTCATCTGTCTGGGCAAAGATTACGATGTCCACGAACAAACTAATACCGCTAGCGTCCAGCTTATGCAGCGAGTCAAGCTCAAGGCTCTACAACTGCTCAGCACCATCAACCAGAAGCTCTCCCTGTGAGTATCCCTTCTTCTGACTAACGATTGGCAACAAAGCTAATAGCTCGATAGCCTTCCCCTGATTATTCAGAACAGCAAGCAGCTCAAGGACTGCATCAGTATCACGCTCGCTGCTGTAAAGGCGTTCTGCCTCGCCGCAGAGGAAGCTATGGTCCTCCCGACTGTCGTCCAAGATGATAACACTTACGACAAGCGTCGCGCAATTTTTGCAGCAAAGCTCAAGAAGGAGCTGGACGGTCAGGCTTTGTGGGCAAGCCTTGATCCCATGTGCACAGAGTTGAAAAAGGCTGAATCGATGATCAAGAAAATCAGGTTCCATGAGTGTATCCGCGCTGGTCGACAGGCCTGATCGTGGAGCTTTGGGGGGAAGATCATTTCACGCACAAATGCACGACAACTTTGTGGTAATTCTACACTACGAGGCGCACAAAGAAGGGGTACTACAGTGACTGAGGAGGATCAGACGCTCGAGACAAAGGAATCGAAGTGTCCATCAAGATCACCCGCAGCAGATAGAGAACAAAGAAATTGTCGAAGACTCGCCACTTTTACCACGTCCTCCTTTGATTCGAAACATCTCAAACTCGTACCTTGTGTGAAAATCAAAATGCTCAATGATGTCACAGGACGATTCGAACAGTGGTCGTGAGCACCCTGAGTGCGACGCCAAGACTTTGCCGCGTCCGAACGTGACATGCTCGAGGGACGTGAGCTTTCTGACCAAGACTCTCGCGCCCTTCTATCCATCTACGTTTGCTTTCCAGGCACGACGTCCTTGATCTTACATTGTTCGGCCTCACCCTCGCGGATTGAATCTCTGAAGACAAAAAGAATACTTCTTGATCATCTTCTCGTTCTTGCAAGCGACTGCTGAATCGACCAGCATGTTGGATCCCCTCAATAACACGAGCTTGGATGGCAACCACTCCTCCATCCAACCAGACATCCGACCCATCAAATCTCTCCGTCCGAGTAAGTTGATTGAGCATGAGTTGGCAAGAGAGTATACTAATACATCTCAGAACTTCCCACCAGCCGTGAAAGAAAGCAAGTCGCCTTTGTTCCCACCATGAAGATCCTGAAGGAAGAGTTTCCTCGCGACGAGGAAGAAAGTAGCGTCGGCGCTTTCTCGCACAAGGCAACTCGCAAGATCATCGAGCCTTCGCCCCTCCCTCACAGCATCTTCTCCCGCATGAAGCACAACTACGAACTCAGCAAAGGTTCTTCGAGATCTGGAACGACTCTCCCTCAGCACACTGAAGACAGCTCTAATTTGGATATTCGCAACGCTGAATCATGGCGCTCGTTCGACAACCGCTTCACCGAAGAGTTCTTCAACCACCGTAAGCAGCCTTCTCGCATGTCGACCAAGCTGGAAAGCTCGGCACCTGCCCTGAGATCCCTACAGCAATCGCGGCGTCACCAGCCTTGCTCTTCGAACTCGAGCAACTACTCCAACGTGGCTGTCCATGGACCTTCGAACGCTGCCATCTCCAAATCAGAGGCCACGCCTTCTCACCTTGATCGCTTTGCCTTCTACGGTCAGGATCCTAGCCGTGTCTTTGGTTCTTCCAACGGTGGAGAACATACATCTGTCTCTTCAGCTGCCCGCAGTGCAGGCGGCCTTGTCACCCCTAAGGCTGTTCGTCGCAAGCCCGCAGTCTCCAACTTCAGTAGGATCTCGACCTCCGCTGTTTGGGGCTCAGAGCGCTCCACTTCCCCTGCAGCTGATCTTGATCGTTCTTATGGCAAGCAACCTCCTTTGAGAGACATGCTTGGTCCGGAATGGTATGAGTTGTTACGAGACTCAGCTGTTGAGCCAGAGCAGCTCTGCGAAGACCTTATCGGGTACTTCGATGGCCTGGGTATCTCTGGTAGATTGGTTTACTGCTTTGGCTTCTGTGCCAACGAGTCTGCTATTCGCCTGGAGCCCCTCAGAGACGGTCACAGAATCAGTAACGGTAGTTACAGCATCGCTCCAGATATCCGCATCATCACTCTCTTTACTCGACCTGCTCAGATGCTTCTCTTGGACTCTGACGAACCTGCATGTTCGCACATCCAACCTGTCCCTTGCATTGAGTTGACCGACGGCTTGACGAAAAGTATCCACCGCCTTCAACATGAACAGGACGACCGCGGTACTACGCAAGGAACTATCCAGGCTGGCAGTCATCACACTTATGTCGACGACTCTCTCGAATCTGTCGCCGGCAAGGAGGTCTATGCTGCTGTGGAAGTGTACTGCCCCAACTGGTTCAAGAACAATCGAAAGCATCCTCTCACTGCGGTTCGTGCCGGAACCTGGCACAGGGACTACCGCGGACCTGACAGCCCTCCTGCAGGAGGTGATACAGGAGCCTCCCCATCTACACCAAACGATGATGCCGCTGCCGGTAGTGCTGTCGGTCATGGAGCGGTCAATGGCACTAGACGCCACCAGTCGACCTCTCAGGCTCCTACCCGTCACACGGCAGCAAAGCACCTCACAAGTCTGACCAACGCAAAGTCACTTCTCATCCCCAGTTACGACTCTCTCCGTCCTCGCACGAAGTCAGATGGAGAGGAGAAGCCCACCGTACAGCCACACGCCTCTCAGGCCGATGATCGTGTTTCGCTCCACGCCAGTGCTTCCAGCAAAAAGGGCATCAAAGAGATCACTGGACAGGAGGCCCAACGATTTCCGAGAACCATGCCCAAGGTGACCTTTGAGACACAAGCCAAACAGGGCACCGTGAAGCCCGCCACCAGTCACACTGGAACGCCTGCCCGTCCCGTTGAAGGCCCTTACGACAGACCCGCCCGATGGGTCTCTCCTTGCACCGGCGGAAAGCTCTTGGGCAAGCTTTTCATCAGAACTGAGACAATGTTCGTCCACCGTCGTGTCGCTGCTCAGTACAAGCAACCGCGCCCCCCTCTTCCCCTCGCCGATGTACCTATCCGCAGACGTTCCCATCGCCACAAACTCGAAGAGCAGCACAGTACATCGCTCGCGGACGAGCCTTCGCCGAAGGAACATGGTGTCGGCGGCAAGAAGAAGAATGGCTCGCCCAAGATCAAGTATGCTTTGCCTGCCGCCATGACCGCCCAGAAGCAACGTCCTGCCAGCAAGCAGAATCGTCGCAATGAGTCGCCTCAGGAAGGCAGCAAGTCTGATACGGTCAAAGATAATGTCAGCTGGATCGCTGAGCACTTTCACACTTTGTTGTGAGCGGCTTCCAAAGCTGCAGGGCGATGAAAGGAGGCTGAGCACGACAGAGGTCGGCCTGACGGACGGGAAAGCAGTGGATTGCAGCCAGTGGAAGGAGCCCTAGTATTCGAACGTGTAAGATAGTGTGATAGGAAATACCAAAAAAACGCTATGCGATTATACCAGACCATTATATTCTTCTTCCAAACGTGCATATGCTATTGATGATGTGTTATATTGTGCTTTTGGTAGTTCTTGACGCTAGTTGTGCCGACGCAGTAGCTAGTGAAGCTCTGTCACTCGCAATACTTCCAAGCTCGCTTCGGCTGGCTGTAATTCTTCTTTCCGTGACGAACATCCTACATCTTCCTGCGTAACATCTCTCAAAACGGCACATCGTTCTTACACACCACGCACATTGTTATACGCAGAAGCGGGCTTTTCTAGTATGCCATCTTTATCTGCAATACACGCCTGTCACGACTAACGATGCCCAGTATCGCTACATCGCTATACCGCACATCCCGCTACAAAAGCACCCACCACCACCACCGCCACCACTACCACTACTTCCACCGCCACTAGCACACTACCACTACCACCACCACCTACCACCATCACAATGCCCAAACTCACCCTCCGCCTCCCCGGCAGCCTGCACGTCGGCCAACCCATCGACACCGCCGCCCTCTGCCAAATCAAATTCGTGAAACGATTCTTCTTCGCCCTCTTCAACGACGGCAGCCACAACAAGGCTAAAAGCCACACCACCGCCTCTACCTACACTGCCGCATCGATCCAAGCCGCCGTTAACGAATACATTCGCTTCGAGGACTTTTTGCGCAGTGTGGGTAGAGGAAACCCGGTGTTTAAGAGTTTGTTAGGGGATATGCAGGAGTGCGCTAGATTCGCCAGTGAGAAGGAGAAGAAGGAAGGCTATAGCCACGAGGATGAGGTTATGGAGGGTATGGAGGAGGAGGTCGAGAAGGTGGGACGTCAGTTGCAGCTTATGGCTGTTAGCTCCACCGAGGGCGAGCCTAAGGGCAAGAACAAGCGCAGTAGAGATGATGAGGATGTCGAGGTAATTCTTGAGGCTACTAAGAAGATGAAGTTGTAGAGAGGAGGAAAGATGGGCTCTCGTGTTGTCGAGAGGGGGGGAAAAGAGCCATAAAAATGCACGATGGTTTTTGCGTTTGCTGAAATGTCCAACGAGAGCGTGAATGTAGTGTTTTTTCTTCTTTGGGTGGATATTCTGTATACTGCTGATCGACTCTTGCGTCGGGCTCTCATACCGCCGAGAGGCAGATATTTCCCATCATAAAAATGCACGATGATATCTGCCTTTCCTCAAACGTCCAGTGAGATTGCGATTACAACTCGCTCTCAGTGGACATCTCATCTATTGCCAATTACTTCTTGCCGTACCATGGGCACGGTATAGCAGATCAATCGATTTGTGAGATCGAACAAGGAGGCTGCGGATTTCCAAACGGTATAGACCCTCGTGACCCAATACCACCTTGATACTCCATCCATCAAGATGCACGATACTTTTGGCATTTTCTCGAATGTCCAATGAGATAGTCCTCATGTCGCGCTCTCATTGGACGTCTCCTCTATCACCAATTACTTTTTGCCTTTTTATGGGTATGGTATAGCAGATTGATCGACTTGTGAGATGGAAAACCAAAAGCGTACGTCGCTCGGCCTGAAAATTCTTTGTGGCACCATCTCTTTGTCCTTTGGGAACAGTCTTCTGTGCTTTCATCGCCAACAACGTGGCTTTCAGTCTGTTGTAGATCTCTTTGTTTTCCTGAACATTGCATTGTTCGACCTTGCACCTTTGTGATATCTTGAGCGGCATCTTGATCTTTCCAGGAATCTATATAAATCCACAGATCTACCAATTCTACCCAACTCACCCAAGATCAGAAACTCGAGAACAACCCAAAGGAACCGGCCTTGCTAACAAACAACTGCAGAAATCTATTCAACAAGCTTTACATATTCTTCAGGCAAGATGTGTTGGGGCGAACAGATCATCTCCCGTTGCCCGCATTGTCAGGTTCTCACCACTCTTACTCCTACCTGGCTTGGTTGTCCCTTTGACCAGCCTCTCGGCTCATGTGATGATGCTTTCGTCACTACTCATCATACAATCAGGCCTCATTATGGTTGCATCATCACCTCAACCTCGAACAACGTCCCTCGTCTGAGAATCATTACTGAGCTCGCTGAGCCTTGGGATGCTGGCTCGCCTCACTGGTCTCCCGTCTCTCCCACGGACAACACCAACTCTACAACTCAATTCCCCCAGGCCGGATCAATGCCTGCCTACGCCCTTCCTCTTCCTCAAGGCTGGACTGCCGATCATCGCCAACAGGGCCACCAGTCAGAATGCATGACTATGGTTACTCAATACCGCCGCGAACTCGTCAGAGTTTTCCAAGACCTCGTCCAACCTGTCCAACAGCTCCGCAACTCCGCCTCTTTCACCAACCCTCGCCTGAACCGCACTGTCATGTGGTGTGAAGACTACATGGCTACCCTCCTCGACACAGCCGCCATCCACATTTGGCTTGTTCAACAAGCTGAAGACCAAATCCACAATGGCACCGTCTTCACCGACGCTGCGAAGGCTGACCTTCTCATGTACAGCAACGACATCAGGAATGCCCAATATCCCTTCGAGGTCCCTCTTGTCTGGCACCGCCGCTTCACTGACCTCTTCATCCATCTTCGTCGTGTGATTGGTGAGCTTACGCCTCAACCTGCTCAGAACACTGCTTTCCAACCTACTCATCGTAGACGTGGTGCTATCTCTGAGGGTGATGGTACGTTCCCTATGCTTCGTCGTGCTTATCCTTCTGCTGACAACTCTCCTACCAGTGAACAAGGCAGTGACAGTCGTCATGCATGAGCGCAAGGGTGATTTTAACAGTGGCTCACGCAAAACTTCTTATGGTAACTCTTCCTGGTCAACTCTACTCGGTGTACCTTTTCCTTCTACACACGCTCTCCTGGTTCTTGATCTTATCTCTTTTTGAATCTTGGGTGGTTCATATTCAAATACAAGCTTTTCTCCTTCTACCTGAATCTTACTCTTTGTGTCTTTTCTGCAAATGTGATATAGCTATGTCCCATGATATCTTGTGAACATTATTCTGTCATCTCCATGCACATCTCCTACGGTCATCATAGTCATCGATCACAGCGGTCAAAATGCAAGATGCTTTTCCTTCTCTGTCGATTGTCCAAGGAAAGCGGACTGCTTGGAATGCTAAGCCCTGCTCTCTTTGGCCATTTTGTCGATTTCCAAAAGCTTCATGCATTTTGTCGTGATGATTTGACCCATGATCTTACCGATGAGAGACGGTCCGCTCCTAGTAGAATCATTGCTGGGTATGTCGTCCGCGTTCCCCCAGCCGTAGTCTGCTTGCTCAACTACCGCTGTAAAAATGCAACATGATTTTCAGCTTTGCGTGAAGGTCCAGAGAGATGATGATTTATGTGTTTGCTTATCTTTCTCTCTTTGGACCTATATTGTTACTTGAATATATTTGTGAATCATTGCAGGTTTTTAGAATGGTAGCGACGTGCGGAAGAATTTACATTCGGCTATCGCACGTGACCTAGTTATGGGTGCTTGGATGACCCTGACCCTCATCTACCATACCAATCCTGGTCCATAAACAGTGCTGTGCATTTCTGTAGGATGCTGTTTCGATTTCGAGGGGTTGATGGAGTGTAGCAATGCGTCTGTTTCCCCCATAGTAGTGCTGGTGAACGATGTTTCCTTGGTGCGGATTAAACATTCCCTCACGTCAAAATGCAGAAAGCGATTTACCCAGCTTGACGGGACCCGGGGGCGCTTTCGCACAACAACGTGAGCGTAGTCCAGATCACATCGCGCCAGTCACATTCCCAACTTTCGGAGACACTTCTGCATCAACTCATCCTCAACACCGCAATGTACGTATTCGTTTGAATACGTGATCACCTCCGCCTGACCGCTTCATCGTGTGGTACCTGAGCTGACTCTATTCCCTACGTGCAGCATGTCAGTCAACAAGATGTCCCTGGCCTACATCCTGGCACCATTGTCCCGCTCTCCGTCCCCTGCCCGCATCAAGAAGGAGCCCGAGAACGACACCGCCGCCGCCATGCCCCTCAAGCGCGAGCCAGGCACCAACGACGAGACCAAGCAGGTCAAGAACGACGCCGAGAACAAGGAGCACAAGATCGCCCTCAAGCAAGAGAACAAGCCCGCCGAGGACCTCGCCCGCACCGCCCCTCGCCCCTACGCCAACATCCTTGACCAGGAAGGCATGAGAAGAACTTGCGAGTGGTGCGAGTTCACCTACACCGACATCAAGGAGCTATACGCTCATTGCTACGTCCACCTCGGCTACGAGACAACCAGGTGCGTGGCTTGCAATGTCCGTAGCAGCGACAATGCTGCTGCCAAGAAGCATGCTACGGGCGGCAAGCACACAAACAAGCTGCGTGCCCTGGGTGTCCAGCAATAGACGAGGTTACTACACGGCCATAGAGGTATGCTTGATGATCTATAAGGACGACACTCTCTCTAACGTCACGTAGGCATACAACAATTGAGCACTAGCGACAATGAGGAGGGAAAAGGGTGGTTACTTGCTTTACATGATTAAAAGATGAGATAACGACACTGCGGTATGATGACAATAACAAATGAATACACCGCTTGCGCTGGCTCCGCCGCTGCCTGATAGATGACATCATACTATAATGTGACCGTGAGTGAATTGATATATTGTCGAGACGGTGCTAGTGTCGTAAGTCTTGGCGTTGCAATGCGGAAAACAACAACATTTCTCCATGTCTTTGCGGAGACTCCCTCTCCTCTTCTTTTCCAAGAATCAAATATCGTCAAAACATAACCACAGAACACACAACACGATGACTCTCCTAACCGAGTACCCTCGCGCTCTCTCTGCCACCCACCCTCAGGAGAACCCCAAGAGTAAGTGTCCCGAGTGTCCAACACGTGAGCAGCTCTAACATATTGCTAGGCTGCACTTTCATCCTCGTCTCAAATGAATGGATGCATCAACAAAAGATCAACACCGAACTTGGCCTCAAGATCGCTCCCGGAGAAAAGGTCGTGTACCTCCTGTCATTCTCCAGACACGAGCACGCGTTCCAAGTCACGAACCCCAGCCGCGCCAACCTAGGCATCGTATCCCTGGTCAGCGCCTTCTGCAAAGAGGGAATCTCCCACAACACCACTGCTGTTGGATCGGACGACAAGTTGAGCTTCACCTTGCCATTGAGCCAGGTCCATGACCGCTGCGGCGAAGACAACTGCGGTCTGGTGTTACCTGAGCTCCGCAAGGAGGATGCATCCCTGTCGGTCACCTTGACCATCATGACCTTGGGCAAGGCTATCCAGCTCTACAACTGGAAACAGGAGGAGTTCGAGTACGTCCCATCCCTTCTGAAATTTGGGAACACCGCTGACTTGTCGCATAGTGTTGCTTCCGGCAACGGAAAGGCCTTCGGTGAGGGCCTGGCTGCCCAAATGCTCAACAAGGACCTGGCCCTTGTCCGCGGCGTCCTTTGAGATGTTCCCCCCGCTCCTCAACCTCAGGCCAACCAGGTTGTCAACGTCTGGTTGTCGAATCAAATCGGAAGCAATGGCGTTGGCCGTGTCCCCAACATCGTTGGCTACTTGCAACTTCCGGCCAATCATCCCATGTTTGCGCAATTCTTGGGTAATCTAAACAAGTCTTTCTGTGTGTTGCTTTCCCTTTAGTGATAGTCAGACAATCCACTGATGACTTTACAGTCGACCATTACGGTCTTATACTCAACTTCCGAGACTTTCCTCAGGGTTGTACGCTCTGGCGGAAGGCTCGTCGCGGTAACCCGACCAACCAGCAGGGTCAAGTTCAGGGTGCTTTCGATGTCTGGACCCCCTCTATACCCAACAACACACGCAGCGCTCTCCTATCGGGTTTACGAGGTGCAAGATATGGCTCTTCTCCTATCAAACAAACAGGGTTTCAAGAAGAACATAGAGACTACTATTAAACTGCACTCAATCAAAACTCGTGATCATCGTCTCTCTTGTGCTTCATGCCATGTACCTGTTTGTGTGAACTTCTCCTGCGCCTCATCGTGCCCTCGATCGAGCTAGATATCTACTCTTGCAAGTCGTGTATCCGAGGATCTGCTGCTAGTGAGCTCATCCACGCTTGGAGGCTGAGGAGTAGTATAAGGATGAAGAGTAGGCGTTCTTCTAAATCCAGCAAGAGCTTGAGCACTCTGAGTGACCGATCAAGGCAGACAAGTGACTACACCCTAGATGAGAGACTCGTGCAAGTACGTAGAAACTCATCAACCCACCTTTGTGCGTGACAGTCCATATCCCGATCCTTTCAGCGTGACCAATGTCCCCCACCATGTGAGATGACCATGCTCGAGAGGTCTCGTGAAATGTTCCACCCCGAATATCTTGGCGTGCCTCTGACGGTGCGAGCTCTCAAACACAACCACTTTGCGTCGGCCTTGATTTTTGTTCCTGACCGTCCACGCACCTACGCGCCTTCTTCTTCATCAACGTATGTACACCGATTATCAATGCTGCACTCCTCCATCTAATTGACCCTTTAGCATCACCATCATCATGTCAGAGAGCGCGGTAGACCGCAGCATCTTCCCTTGCCCGGTCTGCGAGGAGACTTTTGCGTCGCCCGAGGAGGTGATCCTACACGGCGAGGGCCACGACCCTCCGCTGACCTACCAGTACTACGTGCACGAGGCCGGCTACGTCACGGAGTTTGCAGAGGATCCGGCTACCTGGACCTTCGTTGCGCTCCGTTCGTGGACGCCTGCAGAGTTCTCGGCTATGCAGGCCCTCGAAGCCGCTGCTGCCGCCGGTGTCGCCCAGCCTCCTACCATTGTCGTCCCTGGCCCGACGGCCGTCGCTCAACCTCCTGCCGTCGCCGTCGCTGGCCTGGCCTCTCGCTGCCGTTGGGTTGGCTGCAACGCCGCCTTTGCTGACGACGATCAGCTTTACGTAAGTTGATTACGCTCTCTAGTGGAAGCAGAAGCATGATGACTGACTCAATAACAGAATCACCTCGACCAACAGCACGTTGGTGCAGTCGGGGTTCGCCCGAGGGTGAAGGTGTGCCTCTGGAATGGCTGCACCGTCGGCTCCCACAGGGACAGGGCGGAGATGAGAAATCATCTTCAGCATCATGCTCCTGATGCTCGTCCCTGGTTCTGCAACGGGGGCTGCGGTGCAAGCTTTAAGCACCGCTATGCTCGCGCCTCTCACCACAGTGTTTGTGCCCATGAGCAAGCTCGCCAAGCTCAGCCTTGAGAGTGAACTGCTTTGGACGGGTCTTGGAGGGTGGCCTGCGGTGGATCGTTGTGGAGACCCCGAGGGGTGTTGTACTTGTACATTGTAATATCATCGTTTCTCTGCTCTGCCTGTTCTCTCCGTGATACCACGTTGATGCAAGAACGTTTTTTGTCAAGTGCAATTGTCCAAGGAGATTAAGCTACTATCACTTTCTGTAGAGCTCTCTCTGGACGCAATGGCTGGCTTGAATTGGCCTCTGCATTTTAACAGATAACTTGACCCAGACGTGACCCATTGAGAACCAATGAAAATGTGATTGATCGAAGTATATGCACACGCTCTCGTCGAATCTGTATACAAAACTCCTAACCCAGCAAAACGCAGAAAGCTCTCTCAATCCTTCGATATGACCATTGGGACAGACATTCGCGTAGACTATCATTGAAAAACGCATTCTCGCCATCAATTCGTACATGCGTAGATCATTCATCAATGCATGAGCTGTGTCCGAGTGGAAAATGAATGCTCGAGGATAAGCGAGTCCGTAAAGCTTGGCGTTGCAATAGCATTTTCGATAAACACAAAACACAACGCGTGTACCGCTTCCTTTCCATCATTTTACAAACACAACATCGCGCAACGAAGATTGACTAGATAATCAACGATCACTCGTCAACAATGGCGTTCGAACAAGAAGTTTATTGCGCAACTTGCGGCGCTGAGTTCACCCAGCTCAGGGATCTCGAGTTTCATCAGTCTGTTCACGACGTCAAATTCGGTACTTCTGAACTGGACAGACTCTGGCATAAAGACCAGACTGGTGCTGAGGAGGTCACAAAGATCTCAAAGCCTTGTCCTAAATGCCGCGCACCTCTTCAGAAGAACAACACCGGCGATCAGATGATCTGTAGGTCTCTCAGATACTCCTGTTGCTGCTTTCGTACTGACGAGACGAACAGGTCCTAGATGCCCTCCCCAACATGACGAAGCTTCCTACCCCAATCCTACGATCCGCCACGGCAACTACTACGATTACCCTGCCATCAACAACACCATGCAGGCTAGTGGCGCCCTAGTCCATGGCACTGTCCCTCAGCGCGGCCATGAATCCACCGCTGGCCCTATTGCCTTCTGGCAACTCCCTCCTCTTCTTCACAACGACACCACCAACGGCCAGCAGCAGCAAGGCTACGCTAGACCCGAGGATGTGTATCATCTTTATGGCTCCCTGCCGCGACAACTGCCAGCCTTGGAGGCACCGGGCGATGCCGGAGTCGAAGATTCCCCTGATCAAACCTCCAACAACCATGATGTCAGTGAAATGGACGACGAGCGCTCGACAGAAATGGAGTGAGCAAAAGGACCAGCAAGTGGAGACCGAGCTTTGCAACAAGAATGCTGGACTCTCAGTCGTGGCGGAACTTTGGCGAGCTTCAGCAACTTTGCAAGCAAGCGACTAGTGCATCTCTCAATCACACAATTGGATGTTCCTTGCGACAGGGGCTCGACAGATGATTGCTCTTCGATAGAAGAAGCGGTTCATGCTCCGGAGAGCGATTGGTACCAGGGAGGAAGCATAAGATTGCAAGGAAGAGGAAAGTGGGCATGAGATTAGGAGGGATTTAAGCATTGTGCGTCTCGGGCATACCAAAGGACAGAGAGCAGGAGCACAACAGGAGCAAGAAAGAGACATCGTAGCCCTCGATCGCTTGAGCTGGTAGATAATTTGGTAATGGTCGTAACAACTCAAACTACAGCTCTCGTACTACACATTCGCATTGACTTCGACTGCTGCAATCTTCGTGCCAATTCGTGATCTTTTCGTCGTGCCCTTCCACTCTCTCTATAGTCCACCATATATATTGCCAAGTGAATGCTTTCAGAGCGGCAGTGAAGTATTTCTAGTCGTTCCGCACCCCACACAGCCTTTGATCGTGGTGCAGCTTTACACGCAAACTTCGACTTTCCTCACACCATACTACAACATCAACATGGCCACCATCAAGCGCACCACTAGGTCCTCGAAGTGGCCCTACACCAGCCACTTCGAGGACGCCCTCCTCACCATAAAGAAGCGAAACCGCATCGAGGCCGCCAACGCGCGCATCCTAAGGAACTATAGGGATGCCCTTAATGCACGTGCCATTATCGAGGCCGCAGAGTACGTCGAGCGCATCACTAAGATAGCTCAATTCAAGTAAGTTGGTATACCCATAGCAGGTATACACTGATAGATACTAACAGCCATATAGGACTACTCTACGCTAAGGCGGCGGTACTCGAGGCATCCCTGGCCCCTCGTCGAGGTCCTGTATAACATATCAAAAGGCAGGAAGGAATTGGGAGTTGGAGCGGCGTCCATAGAAAGAATGTATAATGAAGACTCTCACTGGAGCAGTTGATTGAAACGAATATCATCGTGCATTTTCACAAGCGTAATATGTTGAGCAGTGGTCAGTAGAGATTGCCCGACCTGTTGTCAGGAGTCAGACATCTCTGATCTCTGATCGAGGGACTGGTATAGACATCAAAAGGCAAGAAGCGATTGAGCATCAGAGTAGTGTCCAGAGAGAGCACGAGCAACTGTCCAATCTCAGTGGACAGTTCAATCAGACTCAATATCATCGTGCATTTTGATGAGCATGATAAGTTGAGTGGCGGCGGATTGAGATCTAACGTCCGTACCTTGAGATGCTGACGTTCCCGAGAAAACTAACCACGACATGTCCTCTTAGCCGCCCGAGTAGTAAGTCCACAATATCATACGCCTGTTGCCATTCCTGACTTTGATTCCACAGCAGCGATTGCCACTTGCCATCCGAAGATAGCATGACAGAGGAGCAAAAGCATTTCTCGAAGCACTATCCGCTTCAAGTCTACTTCAAAGTCGACAACTTCCCATAGAAAAGAGGAAGTATCTTGCATTTTCATGGGCAGACATGCGGAATGGTCGGTGCAGGAGAGCCTGGGATCTGCAGACATGGGCTACCTACGTGACTGGTACGATGCAATATGTTCCTGCAAAAGTGCCATCTCAGTGGGCATCTTGAGTCTCAAACAGAGCAGTCGAAAGGTGAGAGAACCATTTGTATCTGCTGGTCGTCCAATGAGAGATTAACTATTCCATACTCTCGTTGCACATTCTGCAATCGAAAGAAACATCTTGCATCTTCATGGGTATATATGCACTATAGTCGGTATAGGAGAGCCTAAATCTTACCAGCAGCGGGTAACATATGAGGCTCGAGGTATTCAGGGCGATGCTTGACATGCTCTGGTAGATGCTCAATCCCCGTGATCGTTCAAAGCACTTTCACACACATCAAAAGCCAATGTATCATTGAGTTAGATGGAGACGGCCAAAGAAAGCGTCCAAGCGGTGATCTCTGGTTGGACATATCTTAAGAAAGCAAAATCATCTTGCCTTTTGATGAGTACAATTATACCGCAACTGGAATGGGAAAGCCTGCTCTTACAAAGGAGAAGTGCTCATATCTAACATACGAGACTTGGAGTATGCAAGTAGATGCTCCATCTCAGTAGACAATCGAAGGATGCATATACACATCAAAAGTCAAGATGGAATCAGACGAAACAAAGATGGCCAGAGGGTATCTTATACCCCGGTTCTCGTTGGGCAATTGGTGAGAAAGTAAAACCACTTTGCCTTTTGACGAGTATAGATACACCGCAATGGGGGCGGGAGAGCGTGGGTTGTACATTCACGGGTCACATCAACTACGATTTGGCACGGGATGCAGCTTCAGAATGGTTGTTATTTCCTCGTTCATGTCATGATTCCGTCTCCTCCCCATTGCCCCTTGCTTCGCTTGACACACCTATTGGTGGTCTTTTCTCTTCTTGTGTCTCACAAGCTCTCTAGCCTCCTTAGTGCTGTAGTCGCACTGGTCGCATTTCAGAGGCTTGTAGTCGTGGATGTGCCTGACCACATGAGCCATGAGCAGGTCTCTACGGTCCTTGCGGGTCCAACCGCACGAGCCAAAGTCGCATCGGGGATTGTAGCCATCGTCGTGACCGACGTGGTCCTCGCTGATGTGGTTCTGATAGAGAGTCAGTGTCGGCATGCAGAAGATGGGGTGGGAGATTGGGATCGAAGGCAGGAGTAGGGTACGTACGACCAGATCAGCAGCACCATCGACGCCGGTGTAAGTTCGACGGCAGGCACCCCAGTGACAGATCTGAGGCTCGTGGGCCTTCTCTTCCTCTTCGTCCTCTTCGTCCTCTTCCTCCGTCTCGTGCTCGGGCTCGGGCTCCTTGGCCACGGCCTTGATGGTGGGCTTGGGGACGGTGGCAGAGCCGCCTGAGACGTCACCACGGCCGGGATACCACCGTCCGGTTGCGACTTCAATTGCCATTCTAGGGCTCATGCCCGAAAAGTAGCCGAGGGGGCTCTCATCGCCGTTGGTAGGCTAATTTCGTGTCAGCTCGTGTCACTAAGGCTATATAAAAGCATGTACTTCAGGGGTTGTAGGCTGCAATGCCATGTTTTCGTTGATGCCCTTGGGCTTGTTGGTTGTGGGACCCTTGGCGGGGGATTTGTTTCTCTTCTTCGACATCATGGTTGATGGTATGTTTTTGAACGAAAGCAGCGCAAGAAGAAAAACAACTAGAGGTGGAAAGCCCGGAGCATTGGGTCGTCAATAAGCTTGGCGTTATCAATGGTCGTGCCCGGGGTAGAGTGAAAGCGCACTTTGTTTTTGCAATTCTATATCATTTCCTCACGCAACCTCTGTCAAAACATCGTTTTTTGTGACCACTGGTCAAGATCTTTACCACAACTTCAACTCTTGTCAGCAACAGCACAAAGATGAAAAGGCGCTGGAATTCCATCGCGACTGACGACATCCGCCATCAAGGCGCCATGTTCAGCGCAAGAACATCAAAAAAATCCCTGCATCTGGAATAGTATGTGTCCGCTGCCCAAATCTCGCAAGACTTATTCTAACTTCTTGTCCACAGTACAAGGACATATGTTATTTCCTCGGCGGGCGCAACATTTTCTCTGGCCAGGATGACCTCCACCGATCTCTTCGTAAGTTTTCATCTCCCCGAAGCGCTGCACTTTGTCCCATCTCTTTCCTTTTCCTCTTTCACTCTTCACGATTCATACCATCCCAAGATCTCTTGAGTTATCATCATCTCCTCTTCTCTCTTCATCTCGCTGTTCGCCTTTTGCTTCCAACTATTGCTATAACATGTTGGCTAACGATCAGACAGGACTACATGGTCGTGTGGATGGTGTCGGCCAGATGCACTTTGTTTGCCACCAGCTCGGCTAACATCGACGACGGGTTCGAATCTCAAGACTTCAGAAGTGAAGATCTCTTCTCTTCATCGTCATGGCAAACGCCAACGAGTGAAGCGGACGTTGGTTATGCCTTCGTAAACTTCACTCACCCATGGCGGGGCACATCACCAACTTCGTCAACGGCTGCGCTCTCTGCGGCCTGATCAAGCGCTTTGCTGTGTTTTGCGCAACCACTCGAGGCACTGACTTCCTCCTGGCGGAGTTTCGCAACTCCGTCATCATGGAGGAGGTCTTGGTGGCCTTGAGGCTTGACAAGAGCTCCTTCGGACACTACGACTTCAGCTACCTGCGTATCGACTTCAGCACGGAGCTGAACGTTGGTTATGCCTTCGTGAACTTCACTCACCCTGAGCGCATCACCAACCTTGTGAACGCAAAGGTTGGTAAGCCTTGGAGTCTTTCCGGCTCCACCAAGCGCTGCGAGGTTTCCTACGCCACGATCCAGGGAATTGACTGCCTCCTCGCTAAGGTCCGCAACCGACTGGCTGTTCTCTCAGCGGCACACTACTGCCGATTTCGGCACGCTGCGCCGAGACTCGCGTGTTCAGCCAATCAGCCAATCTGCTGCACAAGCTCATCACTGCTCTTTGTTGCCCAAAGCTCCGGTACCGCCATGAGTCAGTTGATCTGCCTGACACCAACGCCATCCGCCCAAGGCATTGCCTGCCTACTTTCCAAGTTCCGCAAGTCAGTCTTCATTGCGCAACAGTTGGCCGGAGGTCGGGGACATGTTTACTCAAGGCCACCTTGTGCCGCCCCAAGGTCTGGTACCACCATGAGTCAGATGACCTGCCCGACATCAGCACTGTCGGCACCGAGGCTCCATGCCCTGTGTGTGCTGACGCCCGCCGTACAGCGTTTCGTGCACGGAATTCCATGTCCTACGCGACCGATTTTGTATGGGATTCGCTATTGCCCTCAGCGCCAGTCATTCGCGCTCGAGGGCGCAAGCGTTCCAGAGACAACGCAACCACCATCGGTCCCTTGCCCTCTCGCCACGGCAAGGGTCCCTACGGCCCGGGTTCCCATTACCGCGAGGGAACTCACCACCAACCGTCAGGTGGTGGTTCCTGGCGACTGGGGAGGAGGGTCAGCACGAGGAGCAGCGCCAAGTTCACTTCGAGCGTCGCCAGACTCTACGACGGGTTCGAATCTCAAGACTTCATCTGGAGGAAATCCCCTCCAGGCTGCCACCGTCAGCAGTACCATCCTGGTCGCGGCGGTGGCGGCTACTACCAGCAGGGTCGTATCCTTGGCCCCTAGGACAACGACGACGGGAACCCACCACCAACCGTTCGGTGGTGGTTCCCGGCGATCGAGGAGGAGCGCCAGCACGAGGAGGAGCGCCAGCACGAGGAGGAGCGCCAGCACGAGGAGCAGCGCCTGGTCCGCTTCGAGCGCCGCCAGGTCGGCTACCGTGGCAACGGCCAATATCAGCAGTTCGGTAGAGCCCGCCACCAGCAGTGTGCCGTTCTCCTGGGCTACGAGGAAGTCAAGAACATGACGAACGCTGAGAACTCTACAAAGTAAGTTGACAACTCACACAATCATTTTCTGGAATAAGACTGATAGTCGCCTAGGTACGACGAAGCTGCCTTCAGATTCCGCAGACCCAGAGTTTCGCTACTGCATGTCTACTACCTGCAAGTCCGGTCAATGCCACCCAGCCGGCATTGATGAACCCACATTCTGTTGCAGAGAATGCGGCCACAACCATTGCGTTAGCTGCGAGGCCAATTGGCAGGAAGGTCTGACTTGTGCTCAGTATCAGGACACCCTTCAGCGTGCTCAGGAAGATGAGGAGTCCCAGCAGGACGTCGCAAAGAGCAGTACATTTGTGGGTTCGAAGCTCAAGACTTCACAGGGAACATCTTCCCTCTGCCGGGCTTTGCTTGGCCAGCACGACCGCGGCACCTCCATCGCTATTGAGGAGGAGCGCCAGCATGAACTTAGTGGAGGCATCGCTTCTCCCGGCAACGACAGCTCCACTGGATTCTTGCCTCTCTCACCCTCATCCAACATCAACCAATTCACCTCCTTTGGTGGCTTTGGAGGCGGAGGTACTGTTACTCAGATCAACAACGGCCACTTCCCCGCTGAGAACTACACAACCGCTGGAATGGACATGAGCGTTTGATCCAACATCAGCAGTTCGGTAGAGCCCACCACCAGCAGCAGTACGAAGGCGCACACCACCAGCAGCAGTACGAAGGCGCACATCGTCAGCAGTACGAGGGAGCCCACCACCAACCGCAAGGTGGTGGTTCCCAGCGCAAGGCCATGCGAGTCGTTTAGTTATTATGAATCATCTCGACGTCGGCAATTTGGCAGAGGTCACCGCCAGCAGTACGAAGGGGCTCACTGCCAGGAGACATCTACGACGAGTTCAAATGTCATGGCTTCGGAAGGTTGTCTTCACGACAGACGGCGGAAAGTGTTGTCGGGTGGTTGATGCGGTTGAGTGGAGGCAATCGGCGGTGGTACATCCCCTGATGTGGGAGATGGGTTGTCACTTCCTGGGTCGGCCTTGTCATTGACAGAGGTCGGCAAGGTTTTTTCCTTCGAGTTCAGGCATGGAGTTGAAGATGGAGGGTCGTATGGAAAAGATAGTTCTCGGCTTTTGATGAGAATGAAACTCTACTTATCTTCGCACAACTCTTTCTTTGCGACCACGGTGTTGCGATGTGACTTGTATGGAACAGATGCGAGAAAGGTGACAAGATGGGCGAAATACTTACGACAACTCACATGCATTCAACGAAGATTACTCCACCTTGATGAACATGTCACGCCAGCATCCCTACCTCAAGAAGAAGCACTTTGTTGTCACTCTAGCTCTCTCCATACCTACCGCCTTGTCTGGATTGTTTTTTGAATTCATTGGCTCTGTTGCTACATCTACTTGCTACCTCACGCAACGAGTCTGCTTTCTCAGCCATCTCTCGTCGGGTATCTTGCCAGGCCCAAGAATTATCTTGATTTTTGATAACTCCCACGAGTGTGAGAAGCACTCAATCGTCGAGGGTGAGGTCAATGGTCTCGTGTACTCTCTTCGGTCCAGCTGGCAACACTTCCCTCTCAGTGGGAGCTTGCCTGGCCATCTTCTCAAAATGCTTGAGTCGTGCAGCGGCGATTTTCTGTCTTGGGTCCAGCAGCTCTGATCGTACGACAGATTGCGGTGGCTGAGCGGGAATGTTCGATTGAAGAGCCGGGATGGCTGACTGAACGTGAAGCTTCGGTGCAGGCGGTACTTGAAGACGCGGTGTGTCTTCATCGTCATCCAGCAAGTCAACAACTACAGGCTCTTGCCTGTTCGGCAAAGGTGGTGCAACTGGTCGCTGCTGAGACTTCATCTGAACAGGTTTTTGCAAGCACGGCTGGGCAGCAGGTAACCTCGTCGGCTCTGGCGATGGTGACCACACCAAGCCGTCAGGCGGTGTAATCGATCGCGCTGTCCAAGACCCAGCTTCTGGATGATATTGACTGCTCGGCGGACCGTTCCTTGCAAAACTCATCGGTCTGGCAGCTCGCGAAGGGGCGGCTGACGGATCCAGAACGTCCTCAAAATCAACATCTTGAATTGAATATGACAGGCCATTCGAGAAGCTTGTCGAGGCTGTGAGACCGGATGGCTCTCGACTCAGCATCGGAGTAGACTCGACTGACTGGTATGAAGCACTTCGAGACAAGTGAGTCTGACTGCTTTGAGAGGCCATCTCGGAAAACATAGATGGGTTGCGAACGAGTGCTCGTGGTAGTTGGAAGCCCTTCTTTACTGGCGGTGGCGTGGGGTCTGGGACTTCTTGGTCCGCTGGTACTGTGGGAGGAATGTCTTTGCCGTGTCTTTTGGATGGCTTTCGCTTTGTCGGAGGTTCTACCGTGGTTTGGCTCGTTGCCACTTCTTGGGTTGAGGAAGTCGCAACATCTGTTGTACTTTTGGCTCGCTTCTTCTGCTTCTTCGCTGTTGACTGACTTGTGACGTCTGCCGACTCAGCTGCCGTCTGACTACCATCTTCGACTTGGCTGTCTTGAGTCTTGCGCTTTCGTGGCTTCGGCTGACTGGCAGCCTCCTTCAGTCGTTGCATCTCTGTCTCTCCAAGCGCTCCAGCGAGAACATAATCCAGAAACTCCACTTCAACGGGAAGTGTCGGATCAAAAGCACCACTGGCCTTTGTCGCCAGTGCTTCCCAGTCCTCATTCGATGGTTGCGTCCAGCAATTTTCTTCAGTACATCGCTTCGGATTGAATGTGACCTGTCGCTCCAGGCATTGCTCATCGTGATTTCGTCCTCGTTTGTGGACCAGCTCAATCTCGAACACCAGGTTCTTGCTGACAGTCTCCGGTGTGGTTGCGACAAGTTCCTTGGTCAACTGAACAGGGAGAATATGCTTAATATACTCCCTGGTCGTGAAGTTGAACCTCTCCAGCAAGAAGACACGGAGCTTCTTCTCGTCCACCGGTACATTCCAGCCCTTCTTGAGGCCTCTGAGATCGTTCGCTTGCTCTACTGTTGATACCTTTGGCTCGCGATAGTTCTTGACATGCAGATCTCGCGGATAGCCAGGCGGTACGTAGACATTTCTGCTTCCAGGCATTTGAAAGTAGGTTCGTAATGACTCGGTGAAACAATGTAGCTGTCGCAGTGGTGTTTCGCAGAGTATCTTGCCCAGTCTGCCATTGTCGAATTGTGCTGCTTCCAGCGCAGCCATCGGTCCGCATCCTGGTAGACCTTTGGTGTCGTAATCACCACCACTCAGCAGAGCAAACAAAATGAGGCCTTGACGGTTGATCCGGTGCTTCTGCTCAATGACATCTGCACGGTAGATTCGGACCAGGTTGTCACTCTTCTTCGCAGTCTTACCCTCTCGATGCTCCTTGATCAATACCTTGGCTCCAAACATCAAGGCATCACCATCATCAGTCCATACAGCATCCACAATGCCCAACTCATTCAACCTCGCACATTCCGCCTCCGCCTCCGCCGGTGCCCGATGATGAGGAATCTTCAGATGGTCCAACATCTTCCTCAGCAAATCAATCTTCTTCCAATCAATTCTTCCCGCAACACCACCACGCTTCCATGGTCTAGAAGGTCCGTCAAGGATAAAGATTGGTTGAATATTCATCCGCATAAGCTTTAGCACTCTCCAGAGAATAGCTTTTTCTATCGGATTGGCTTCAGGCACCTTTTGACGAATTGCAGCAACTTGGGCGTCGTTCAAATGGTGGAAACGCCATCCTGCTTCGTCGATTGCTACGCGGAGAGGCCGGTTGTGCTTTTTGTAGTGCTCTGTTGATAGCTGTGCAAGAGATTTCACTTCGCCTTCGCCAAGAATGTCCCAAAGGCTTGATAAACCGTCAGCGACAATTTGAGATAGTGAAAAATAGGCTTTCTGTACCCAGGGATACCCATAGCGGGTGTCGCATTGATTGTTGGTTGATGGTGGGAAAAGCAGGAGGTGAGGTTGGAAGGAAAGACGCGACGCGCCCGAAATTGCGGGATGCTGTCGGCCCGAGGTCAAACTCTTTCTCTACCTCATTTCTTGCGGTTCGTAATTAATTCCAAACCCACAATATGTACCTGATACCGTGCCACACTTCTCAGAGACTCAATCAGCAGCAGTATTGGATCCTTCATGACTACATTAAAGCGTTCCATGAATTAGGCTGCAAAAATGCTGAGGCTTTCGAATTTTCGCCATTTGCGGAATTGTGAAGTCGGCTTTGTTGAGCGTGTCACTCTGGATCTGGGAAGGGGGCTCTATAAACCGCAACGACGACTGTCTGTGGTTTCGATCCCTTGTCCATCCACCTTGTGGTATCTTATCCTAAGATCTACGTGGGTCTTCGTGGTCGTAAGAAGCTACTTGGCGTCTGATGCGGCAATGGGTAACATTCGAGACTTTGCGGTCCGACATGGTTGCCTATGTCCACTAGAATCTGTTTCATGCGAACATCGATTGTATTCAGATGGCACCTTGGATGCCCAAATTCAAGGTCAAACATAGAACGAAACGCATTAACAGCACGAAGTAGGAAAGTGTATTCAGAGAAGGATTTTGGCATCAATGTCGGATGTCTTTCTCCATGAACATCTGTTCATGTCAACAAACCCCCACACAAGTGGCTGCCACAAGCTGCCCGACACAGAGATAAAAGCCATTGCAAATATGTTAGGGTAAAACAGCACATTTGTCTCTGCAGATCTACTCACATCGAGAGGAGCATTGGGCTGTTGGATGTAAGGGAACGCTCTTTGACGCAGACTACAACATACTTGTTGGCTCTGGAAATTGAGACACGGCAGAGTACAAGGCAAGGAGCTGCATGAGGTAGAGGATGGTGGTCCAGAGATTCATGCCGGCAGACAGAGATTGGGTGTTGGAAAGGATGGCGCAAGCGAGCCCACAATCGGCTGCTGGTCATACTGAGCAAGCGTGATGGTCGTGAATGGCGCCAAGCGTTTCGTGGGTAAAGTTCGAGAAGTGAAGCTGCTTCACCGGCCACGCGTCCACGACATTTTCTTTCTGCCCGTCTTATAATTCTTTTCGCACCAAGAACAACCCCTCAGACATTTTACCGCTCAGATTCTACTTCCAACACACTTTCTTGAACCTCATCCCTCTTCCAACCTCGATTTCAACATGACGCGCACCAACAAGCAGGTTCATGATGAGATGACAGAATGTTCTTCCAACCAAACAATTCAATTCTCAGAACTCGATTCTATGCTTGCACTCACGATGGAGGACCCTACGTCATCTCCTTCGCCGGTTAGAAGGGGCGCCAGCACGAAGAGCAGCGTCTGGTCCACTTCGTGCGTCTTCAGGTCGGCTACCGTGGCAATGGCCAACATCAGCAGTTCGATAGAGCTCATCATCAGCAACAGTAAGAAGATGCGCATTGCCAGCAGTACAAGAGAGCTCACCACCGGCAGTACAGCTCACCTAGCGATCTCGGTTGCAACATCACAACAGGAAATACTCGCAGCAGTGATGTACTGGACTTGCCACTCAGCGGCGTGACGCTCGTCAACGTCAGCAGTGCCTCTCCTGTTGCGGCGGTGGCGGCTAGTACCAGCAGGGACGCATCCTTGGCCCCTACGACAACGACAACGGCTACTACGACGAGGAGGAAGGCGACTTCTACCACGGCGACCGCAACTCTGATTACTACCGTCTTTAGAGTCTTTGGGGTTCGTCCCTTTCTGGCATGGATTCTGACTTAGAGGCGTTCAGCCATAATCCAGCAGATGGTAGCTTCGCGGCACTGCCCGGTCTGACGCAGTCCCTGCGGTATCGAGTACCCAGGACTTGGGCGCATGTTATCTTTGCTTGAAACCAATGTTTCATGCGCATGATCTTGTCGCTATGAGAAACCTCGTTCTCTCACTGTCATCTCTTTGGCACGTCAGCACATTTCAGCAGTAGTGGGACCATAGAAGAAGATCTCTGATCGCCAGGCCTCTGGTCTGGGAATCGAATACTTTGGAGTTTGACACAATCACTGCGGTAATTGAGTGCCTCCGGCTCAGCCACCTGTTTGAGACTTGCGAAGTTAGCAAAGTCACTTTGCGCGCCCCTGCTCCCTCCATCTGGAAGGCGCATATCTCACTGGAGCCGATCTATTGAGAAAGTGCATGATCGCACTGTTGCAGCGCGAATGTGGCACTCCATGCAGCAACCGCAAAGACCAAGATGCTTTCCCGGCTGACTCCAAGCCTGAAGCCGTTGACAAGCATGTTCCAAGTCCGCAGCGATGGCTTGGTAGTTCAACCAGGAACACCGTGAGCTCCGTATTTGTAGCCGCAGGAGTACGTAGGACCCCACAACTCTTCATGGCGCGCTCGATTGAGATTTGCTATAGATGATCAGAGAACTGAGGCCGAAAAGAAGCTGGAAGCCGCTCCTCTCGCTCATAACTACAGTTGGGGTCACACTGGTCAGTAACCATATCCTTCACCATGTCACCAGCACCGCTGACATCATGAACAGGTTCAAAGGAAGCTGCTGCAGTCTTTCCACTTCCTAACCCCCGGATGGTTGAGTCGGCCGCCAGCGTATATTGAATCGCTATCACTCAACAAAGCCTCAGGCACCCTAATGTTTCCCCTTGTTGGTCCAACTGGATCCTTTGTGCCCTTTATCATCTCGTCCCCTGTCGCTCAAAGAGAATGCTTGCCCAACTCCATCTCTGAGCGGCCTTTCAGGCTCAATTCCCACCGTATCCTCATCATGTCACTGGTATCACAACAGCTCAATATGTTCCTCAACACAACAGAGGTCTTGCACCATTCTCTCTTCACACTCATGCCTTCAAACACTTTCTGTCATTTGCGGACCTCGGAATGAATTATCGCTTCACGCCGTTGTCAAGCTGCTGGGTTGTCTTTCGATCTGTCTTCCTCTTCTTGGAGCTCTGTCTTCGAATGGTATCTTTTTCTTGTCCTGTTAGAACGTCTTTCTTGTTCCCTCTTGAGCTGCTTCTCGAAGGCGGCCTGGCAGATGTCAGCCTACTATTCTCCTATGTCGAGGGTTTTCTCGCATTGATCTTGCGTTGTCCTTTTCTTCTTCTCGGCTTCTGGGTACCTCATGGGTTGGCCTTTCTTCAGGTTTTATGTTTTCTGTCTTCTCTCCAAGACAGACTAGCTAGTTGTGCTTCTGTGGAAGCTTTTAATGATCACAAGTTCACCTCCCTTGCATATTGAAGTTCCTCCACTCGTGAATACTCCAAAGAAGCATAAAGCAGGGAGCGCTGCACAGACACTAGGTCAGGGATTTGTTGAAAGTGTAGGATATACGTCATTGCCGAGATGTCTCGTTTCGGGAAGCTCCATTCCGCAGGCGGCGGTGGGCAGACGAGAATATCATGCATTGTACCTGCAGAAGGGTGCGAAAGCCGTTGATCCCTGTTTATATCAAGGGTCGACCGCTCTAGCATCGCTCAGAGCTATCAATGGGCCAATCTGATGGTGTTATGCTATATAGACGTTGTGCTGACCTAACTACTCCAAGCCCCAAACAAAATTCGACGCCTCTTCCACTCCGACATTTTCTCTCTCAACCCAGCAACGCAGCTATATTTCAGCAACCACTTCGCAACGACATCAAACCATCACAATGCCGTACGTATCCCATTCACACCCCTAAGATCACCACTGACAAGCAATGGCAGTATGCTCGCTACCATCCTCTCGTCCGCCGTAGCCTCGCTCGCCGCCGCTCTACGCTTTCTCACCGACGGCCTCGCCGCTATCGCCTACGCCAACAACGTCAGTCGCTCTACCATCCCTCCCACCCTGCTGTATACCACCCTGCTGTATACTAAGTTTAGCTCTAGGTCGATGATAATGATGTCCTCGAGCCGGCTACCCGCGCCGGTCTAGGCCCCATGCATACCTTCCATGCTACAGGCCAGTGCAAGTCTCGCGGTTAGTACTATCATTGCTGCCTCACAATACCCAATGAAGGCGCTCTCGATGGAAGGCTACAGGAGTGGGAAAGAGCGGTGGAAAGGCAAGATGGGTTCCATGGTCGCGAGAAGGTCCAATGAAAAAGCACTCTGTTCTTACAGCAATTCAAATTCTTTCAAGACTCTCTCTGGCCATCCTGTACTGCTCGAATTGCTTCTTGCATCTTGACCGCTCTCGTACCATTTCAATCTGAGCAGGAAGGAGCATATTTGCACCGAAGTTGATTCACATTTGTACATCACACATCCACGCAGGTTCATCGTTTTCTTTGGACATCCACCAGCAGTCAAATTCATTCATGAATTTCTACCTCTGCCCTTGTTTCCACCACTGACGACGGAGAGGGCACGCCAGCACACCCTCTCCGCCCCAGGGCTTTCCTATCTCCTCCCACGACGGTGGTATAACAAAACCTATCTAGCATCAGCACCACTATCATCTTCACAAGCAGAGCGGGGACAGGGATAGCATACCTCCAGTCACCCAGCGCCATCAGAAAAAAGCCCCATCATCCTCCGTCCCCTCACCCCAATTCCCCATCTCTACGCCACCATCGTCAGGAGATGCTGGATTCCAGCACCACTTCATGATGACTATCATCCCTGTTAGCTCCATGTGCCGAGCATAGCGAGTGCAGCAAGTATATCAGAGCGGGCACCGATAGCCTCAATGAAAGCAGGGGTAGGTGGTGTGAAGAAACTCACAAAACACGCCCTGAACCAGCAGAGCGACCGCCAGCGCAACAACCCACCAAACCCAAATTCTTGCGCCTTTGTGGGTGGCGAGGGCCCAGAGGAGGAGGGTGAGGAAGAGGAAATCGAGGGTTGTGGCGAGGGAGAGGAGGATGAGGGAGCGTGTGGAAGGCATTGTTTTTTGTTGGTTGTGGTTGATGATGCGGCGGTGCGATGGCAAGATTGGTAGATGGATTGGGACGTGGGGGAAGTGAGATGATTTTTGTTTTTGCTACGGTGTGTGGGAGCAGTTGAAGCTGCTTGAGCTTCGGGGGTAATTAGACATTATTGAGGCCTTGGGTGACCTTTCTTTTCCTTCTTTCTCATTGCTCATTGACCAATCCGTTTCAAGATCTCCTTCCGTGAAGCTCATCAAGAGCCTTCCTCTTCGTGATCATCCGACACTGGCAACCTGGTAGCCATCTCCACCCAGACATTGCTCTTCACATCGAAGGGCTGGGCAGCCACCTGTTCCCTCTTGACCAGATAGGCCTATGCACCCATCGACGACCCCCAACAGTGGTTTGATCGACATCAGTAATCCAAAGAGCGACCACGCTTGTCCATCTAGAAACAAGTGTCAGTCAGGCTACCTCGCAGCACAGGAGGCTGTCAAGTACTTACGACAGGAACGTCAAGCTTATCGCTGACTTTGCGAATGGTGGTGCTCTTGGTCCAAGTCAGTCTGTTGATGGGAAGGGCATCGATGATGAGATGGCGGTGGCCTTCGGGGGTGGGGGTAGCCTCCTGAAGCTCGATGATGGGAGCGAGTGAGTGAGTGCTCTTCTCTGGGATCTGGAGCTCGGAGTCGACTTCCTGGATGTCGATGGTAGGCGAGATAGGGATGGTTGGAATAGGAGGAAGAGGATGGTCGACAGTTGAGCGAGCTTCACCGGCCTCGACAGCCTTGGTAGTTGTGGGAAGGGTTGGAAGCGGACGGCAGCCCACGGCTTGCTTCTTCTCATACTTGACATTCATACCAGTGGCAACAAATGCAGAAGAAGCAGGCTTTGGAAGAGTAGGCGAGGTCCTCTCCTTGTTGTCGATGCATCTTTCCCTGGGAATCGAGAAGTTACGGGGGATGCCGCCCTTGCTCAGATGATCTCTGAAGTCGTTGCGGAAGGCAGGGTGGACGAGGAGAAGGTCGGGCGAGTCCTGGCGCTCGTAGACGTGCTCCTGCTTGAGGTGGAGATTGATGGTTGTAAGAACTGCTTGTGTCAGTAAGAAGCCGATTGTTTTGGTTCGAGGAAAAACGAACCTAGAGCTCCCAAAAGCATGGAGATGCACACGATGCTAACAAGCAGGGTGATAACGATGATAGTCTTGTGAAGATACAGGGAGGCCCAGATCATGGTGCCGATCAGGCCGATCAAGATGAGCATGGCCAGAGAGAGATGAATGGTCTTCTTCGCGGCGGCGGACCATCCGGAAGGCTCAGGCATGCGCATTGACGAAAAGAGTGTTAACAAGGCCATTGAGACTGTTTCTGAGAAGACTGATAGGTTGTAATGTTGTTTTGACTTTTTGGACGCGTACAATGTGCGTGTGGTTGGGTGGAAGAAGTTTAGAAGATGGCAGCCTCAGCCCCGGACCACAACAACAAATTCGCCTCGACACGACAAGCCGACCCTGGCACCCGGGACAACCAGATGCGAACAATTGCATTGGAAAATCATAACAATACAGAGATATGAAGAGTCAAGAAAACGCCAATCAATTTGATGCTTGCAAAGAAGGAGAATCATTATGCCATCTCTGTGGTCTTGTGTCTAATGTACATGTTTCCCAACGAGCCGACTGATCCTGACAACCACATGTTGACGATCCTCCAATGTCCATCTTTACTTTCAACCTGAGTAGCCCTGACTCCCAATACCTGTGCGAAGAAAGTCATGTCCTCCTTTGCCCAATGCGTGTTCTCATGGTCCCGTTATCATGACTCGGCCTTGTCCTTCCGCCAAGTGGGCTTGCGATCTTGTAGAAACTGTGGAACTCAGATGCGCGAAGCATCTGGCTCAGATTGTCAGTGGGGTACTCAAGACAACGACAACAGGGCTGAACATACACGAAGAAGGAGGCACCTGGCGGATAGTAACACCACCCTCGCGGGCTGAGAGACGGATAGGCTGAGCCAGAGCACTACCGTTGATGAAAGGATCACTCAAAGGAGAAGCCAGCACGGCACTGTAGATGCTTGGGCGGGAAGGGTTGCGTGCAGGGATAGGCGGGAGAGGGCGTTCTTCGAGCATGCGCTGGTAGAGTGCATTCTGCTGCACGTCTTCACTGACAGGACGGAGGCGAAAGGCGTCAGTGGGTGAAGAGTCTTCAGGCAGGGAGTTGCGAGGACGAAGACGGGGGGAGTTGTAAGTCAACATCTCGATGTCCGAGTTGGAGAGGGGGACGGCGTAAGAGGAGTTGTGACGAGGTCCATCGCGAAGACGAGCCAGAGCTATATCGCGTACAGGATTAGTTGCTGTGATTTCATATGAAGGGGTCCACTATGGACATACTAATGGTGATCTGGTAGACAAAGCAGAACAGGAAGGTAACCAGAAGGGAGACCCAGACCGCGAAGGGCTTCTGAGACTTTGCTGCCCAGATGGTGAGGGCGAGCAGCAAGATGTTGACGATGACGCCGAAAACGAAGCAGCCGCTGTGGCAGACGGGGGCACACATCTTGATGGTTGTTTAGGTGGTGATGGTAAGTTTTGAGAGTTGCTGCGCGTGAATTGATGGCAGGCAGATGTGTTGCGTTCGAAGTCCGGATGGCTTGTCGCGCAGAGAGATAAACAAAGCATTGCTCGAATTTAGGCGACAAGTCCAAGCTTTCTCAGCGAACGACCAACATCACGTTTTCTCGCTACACTCGCGGAGAATACACGTAGAAGGTGGGGAAAGTGCAAGGGATATCGAGGCAAACTTTGGAAGAGTGATTCAATGGTGGTTTGAGGTGATTACATGAAGTATACCAGAGCCGTTACCGTCTCTCCCTCCCAATGATAAAACTCAACCACTCCATTCCTTTTCTGGGGCAAACTTGACTGCTGGATATCCTCTCTACCCTATGAGTTGCATAGTGTTGTGCTACTGCCAATCGGTGCAGTTGCTGCTCCAGACAATTAGCGTGGAATCTCATGGTACTGGGCATGTACACGACCACATACCTTTGAACCTCTCTAGCGGGGTTTATTCATGTCTGGCGCGACTGAAAAGATCTTTGAGCTGCTTCCGCTGGTCAGATCACGTCATGTCAGAGGTGTTGCACAAACTCACCAATCTAATGCTTAGCCTCGCTGGCGGCACGAGTGGTCTCAACAACGCGAACGGTAGCGTGGCCCTGAGAGGTCTGCTCCTGAGAGCGCTGAGGAGGGACGTAGGCGATAGAACGGGCACCCACGCGAGGGGAAATCGAACGACGAATAGTCTCGATGTTGATTGGGCGAGCGTTACTGTACTCGCTGGAGGACGATGATGAAGTGCTCGAGTTAGAGCGGACTGGCAGGCCGAAGCACATCTTGATCGTCGGTGATGATGGTCGCGTGAAATAGAGATTGATTGTTGAGATGGTTGATGGAAAAGGAAACAAGCTTGGAAAACTCCTCGAGGCTCTGTTTTGTGTGAAGCGAAACTCGAAGCTGTGAGACTAAAAGCTTGGCATATCAAAGTGAAGTCACACATATCACGATTGAATACGGAAAGATGGCTGCAGCAACGATCGATTGATTGTGGTGGCCTCTTGCCTGCTACTCGTACACTCTCACACCCCCTTCTCGTCCTCGAGTCACAGGCTCTCGGACCCGGCCATGCCTTGATATCCCTGCTTCCCTGGAGCCTGTGTGCTCTTACGGAAACCCCTCACACATCACTGCGGGTGCAATCCCCTCAATCATCGAGGGTCATGCGTCTGACCGCAGGAGTGGTGCGAGGGAGCCTGGCACGCTCCTTCTCGTCCTTCTCCTCCGAGCGGGTGCGAGGGCGGATGGCTGGCGAGGCCGTGGGAGAGCGCCGGGTTGCCTCGTGAGAGGTCTTGTTCCTATGATTGTGAGCACAAAGCGCGCCTTTGGGTGGGAAGGGTAAGGGGACGAACTGGTCTTTGGCGGCCTTGAGCGCGCCGGCGATCTTCTTGGCCAGGCCCTTGGCCATGGACTTGAGCTTCTTGATGAAGCGGGGGGCCATTGCAGGCGATTGAGGCGAGGCAAAGGGGGTTGGTGGAGGAGGTTGTTGTTGTGGTGGTGGTAGTTGCGCGAAGAAAGGTTGTTGGCCTTGTGGTTGTTGATTGCTGAAGAACCACGATGAAATTCGACAAATTATGCATCTCATGTCCTTACTTCACCACACCAACGAATATCCCCTATCGTACAAGTCTTACTCCTCCCCCCTCCAGACTACTTCTTATACTCATCATCGCAATGCAAGATATTCTGCTGAGCCCCGAAGATCGCCAAAGAGATGATAATATCCATTCTCTTCTCCGACCTTCACGGCACAAGATTTCCGTTCCCCAATGGCAGCTGCAGTCATAAATAGACGGTAAAAAGGCACGATGAGTTCTAAGAACAGGTCCAGGGCCAGAGAGAGGACCTCATGTAGTCGCTCTCAGCGGACAATGTGGTATGTTCCAATAAAATTGTGCATTTTGATAGGTAGTTCTATACGCATTGCTGCAGTTCGCGAGTCGATGGGATGAGAGATATAGCACATAGGCACTGGCACAGAAGAAGTGGTGGAAGTGAAGAAGGCTTCCATTGAATGAGTGCGAAACAAATAACCTCCTTGAGACTTGAACGCAACACCAAACAAAACCACGTATCAAATCTTCGTAACAAAGTGTTCAACTCCGTTACTAACGCTAACTTCTTTTTGCGCCAACACCTCTGACACCACATCTGGCTCTATACAAGCACAGTAGGGTGCCAAAAAGGTGCAAAAAGATGTTCGAATACGGATCAGATGGCCCTTTCGCTGTACTTAATTCCTGACTAGGGGCCCACAATCTTGTAAATTACTCCCGCAGGTAATCCGAGGAGCGCGTAGCATCACCCTACCAAGACCGCTTGACTATCAGTGCATTCTATGAGAATTAATTCCAACTTTTGACATTATGTGTGTGCTTTTTGAAGTGAAGGGACTTAGCGAAATTCGTGCCACCACTGATAACAAATCATTCTTTCTCACATCACACCACTGTCTCTGCACCTCTCCCTGGCCTTCATCACGCTGCATTGGTTGTTACTACGAACGCACCTCGCCATTCATCTGACTGCTTCGTCCGGCGCGACCATAATCTCTGTGGTCTCCATCATTGGTCCTGCGCCTTGCCTGTCGCCGAATCAGATGCAGCCCAGCACATCGTCCTCACACGTCTCACTCTTCTCCTCTACCTGCCTGCCTCGTACATCAACTTGGACCCACCGCCAGGGCTTTCCACGCCACCTGCGCGACTTCTACAGTCTAGTCGTACCATAACACCACAGTTCGGTTGAGTTGCCGCGGACATTTCACCGCTTGGATGAACAGCAAACTCGAAAAGCACATGCATAAGAAGGAGGCTATTGCAGCCGCCTTCCTCAAGTGCCATGACACTGCAAGCAGCTGCCGGTACCACGTCTTCCAGGACTCGTAGAGTCATATCTCGAAGCTTCAATGCATCTCTTCTCGGTATCTGCGGTTGCTCTGATCTGATGAGCCCTGAGGAACTTGGAAGCAGCCATCGTTCCTATTTTTCCAGTAGTGCGGACTCCCTTATCGCGGCTCGCGACTGGCTCAAGCAACTAGGCATCCCACAGTGACCTTGATGATACAACTTACAACATGTTGCTGTTACACGTCTCGCTGCCCAACAGCTCGACCCATTCGTGAATCTCGCGATATCTGTCTGAGCCATAAAAAGCACTGAAACCTTGCTTCCCCGGTATCTAATGTCTGGTCCAACGAATCTTATACTACGAGCGTGGGGTTATTGTAAAAATTGGCTTGCGCTCACAAGTTTACCTTGCGAAGGCTCAATCTTCCAATACCGACCTCCTCTCTGGTGACCGTCTCCGTCCATATGATTGATGCCTTCTTATCCTCTCCGACCGCCATTGTCTCCGATGCTTTCCTCGTGTCTAGCACGACATTGACAGCTGCAGACCGAGATGCTCGGCCGTAGACACTTGGTCACGCTAGGATAAATCGTCAAAGAAGATATTCGCTCAAGACTCGATGGACAGACCCCCGTGAATTCCAGTCTGGAAACTTTATCACTTCGGCTATCATGAGCTGGTCAGTAGCTGGCATGTTTGTTTTGCAGGTGATACGGTGGTCTGGCCCGGATGCGTTCAAGTTTCTATCAGGCGTCCTATATGTCTGGCTCTTTTCTGTGTCAAATCGAAAGTAAGCATTGTGCCATTCTCGAACTTGATTATGACTGACAGGCTTCCGAGACAAGCGGAGTTGGCAAGAAGCAAGTTCAAGGACGATATTCTGGCGGAATCTCTATCCATTACTTCCATCCTCACCATCGCAGTCGCAGTCCAGAAGGTCACCGCAAATTAAGTGGAAATCTGCAATGAACAGCAATATCTCACTATTAGACCATACATGAAGAGACAGAACTTGGAAACGACAGTGATATAGTTATGCGCTACGAAGGAACTCATCGAAACCACTTGAACTATGAACTTCCCAGGCCAGTAACCACCTTGCGAAGCTGTCCAAGTCGGTTCCATATCCTCGTATCCGTTTTGTTGTAAGAGAAAGTGTGGTGGCTAGCCGAAGCCATCTCAATGATGGGCGATGCTGTAATCCAGACGGAAAGAAATGGGAAAGACTCTGTTGTGAGTTGTTCGAGGGAACCACAGGGGAAACCGTGGATCCAGCAGAGACGAGAGAAGGAGAACCAAGAATGACCTGCGTGGAGCGATTGGATCGTACGCTCTCAAGGCCAGTAACCACCTTGCAAAGCTGTCCAAACCGAACTCCATCTCGTCATACTCAAGCGATTCGCAAAGGAAAGTGTTATCGCTACTCAAAGCCATCTCTGTGATGGGCAGTGGCGCGACGAAGGAAAAGAAAAAGGGGAAGAAAAGGATAGTGCTCTGGGTCGTCGAGAGAGAGACAGGAAGGACCAAGTATAACTGCGTGAAACGATCGAACTGTGAGCTCCCAAGGCCAGTGACCACCTTGCAAAGCTGTTCGAACCGAGCGCCATCTCTTGCGTGTCAAAGCATTTTTGAAAGAGGGTGTGATCGCTAGCTAGAGCCATCTTTATGACGAGCAATGCCGCGATGGAGTAAACCGAAAAGAACAAGGAAAAGATAGTGCTGTGGGTCGTCGAAAGAGAGAAAAGAAAGACCGCGTGGGCCAGGAACAGGGAGAGAGTGCTCCTTGCATTGGGGAGGCTCAACCAGATCGGGAGAAGATGGGTGGACCAGGGGGAATAGTTGATGTGCGAAGACTCAAGGTCTGTGTCAAGGTCAGTGACCTTCCAACGGGTATAGATGGAGTGGCACTTACAGGCTATCGCGAAGGAGACCTCAGACCTCACTCTGGAGGGCGTAGGGATCAGCTTCGTTGAAAAGAGTCCAAGTGTAAGTCTTTTCGGTCACGTCGTACTCAAGCTGGCGGTCGCAGATGACAGAGACGTCGAACTGAGGAATGGCGAAAATTTGGCCAGCGAAAGAGTTGGTGAAGTTAGTCGATTCGAACTCATCCCAAAGGGGGAGATCTGGGAACATGTTTTGATAGAAATTGACCTCTTCGATGGCCTCGTGGAGGCGCGCAAGGTTGTCCCTCCAGATTCCACTGCTCCAACCACCGTCTCCTGCTCTGACAGTGATCTGGATGTTACGCTTGATTCCCAGCTCGATCAGGAGCATCAGAGCTTTCAGGCAACCGTGTGCACCTTCATACCATCCGGGGATAACGAACGCGAACTCGAAGTTGCGAATGTGCTGCGAGAACTGCGCAAATCTGATGGGGGATGGCAGTCCGAACATTTTGACCTTTTGGGTCATGAAGACAACGAAGTCCTCGTGCTTGGTGAATTTGATCACCAAACCATCCAGTAGCGTCTTCTTCGCTTCGGCGCTAATGGCTTTGCTCACCAACATGATGTTTAACTGGTCCTTTTTGAAGTTGACCGGTCTAGGATTCTCTTGGTACTCGGCGCAACCTTTGCTTGTTAGAAGTACGACCTTGCTTGATCGAATTCCTAGATCCCCGCGAACCTTGGCCGCGAGCACCATGCTGAGAATCAGCTGGCGCACCTCGGCAGGCAGCGAGGGACGGTGGGGGTCTTCGGGAGGTGCGAACAGGTACTGGAATACCGGTGCAGCATATGAGAACTCCTCAAAAGACGAGACTACAGATCTTTAGTAACGAGTCGCGGCAGGAAGTGGGAGAATACTTACGCATGTTTCTGTCGTCCATGTTCGTAGAGATCTTAGATCTTTGTGGTGTGAGGATCGGTATTGATTGTTCTTTGAAGGTGGATGTTGTTGGAAGAGAGGATGGGTGTTGTTGAAAGAGAAGATGGATGTTGTTGGAAGAGAAGATGGATGTTGTTAGAAGAGATGATGGATGTTGTTGGAAGAGAAGATGGGTGTTGTTGAAAGAGAAGAGGAGATATTTATGTCTGATCGAAGATAATATCAAGAGAGAGAGAATGCTGTGAACAAACTTGTTGATGGATTCACTTCGCGGACTTAGTGGTGGTCAGTGCTTTGATGGGAAATTCGTGAACGACATCCGACCCAGCAACCTCGACCAGCTGCCCTGCGAGTACCGTCGACAAACGCCAAGACTGTGCAAGAGCATCGATGTCATGATGGAACCTATGGTACACGTTCGTAAACTACGCCGGAGTCTTGCCTGCAGACAAGAGATGGTGCAACCTGTGAACAGTCTCTGTGTGCAGTGATCTTGCTCCCTTGACATGTGGTCCGACTATCTCAAGGGACGATATGATGCAAGAGCTCCTAGGTAGACATCCTCCGGCCAAACCTTACCGTCTGCATAGTTTCTAACTCTATTCCTGTGATTACTCTGTCTGGCGACATCTACCTATAAAGACTCATTGGATCGCGAGTGCAGCTATAGAGTAGGCACCTAGCACGATGCACCACCCGCTTAAGGCACTACATGTCACCATTGATCGCACAAGGCACAGGTAATTTGTAGAGTAGGGAGTTTCCATGGTATCTGGTCAATACAGTGGGAACCTCTCACACGCTCCATCTGAGATTCAACGGGGGTCGTCTTTTGAGAGAGACAACAAGAGAACTGGTAAGGAACGACACCTCATCGACAGTCTCGGAAATCAAACGTGAACCTTGAACAGAGTCATGATACCACCATCTTTTCCACATTACAACTCCTCCATAGCACTGATGACACTGCGCGTGCTCTAGGTGGTCAGATGCTGATGTGCGGGGAGCGCTCAGAAGGGGCAAGGTGCTCCTGGGGGTAGTGAGCCGGTGTGTAAGCATACGACGATGCTGGCTTGTAGTGGTATGGTTTCTCGGCTTCCATGGGTGTAGAGATGCTTCTCTGTGACAAGGAGAGCAGGTGGTTTTGATGTGGTAGTTTCTTGGAGCGGGCGAACGAGGTGTGGAAAGGAGCAAGCTCTATGTTAGAGTCAGTAAAGTCTCATCAGGAATGGGGAGTAGAGGCACTTACAAGCTTGCTGAAGGTATGCCGGTACGGTACGCTCACTGCCACAGCGTGAGGGAGGTCCCAGTGGCTCATACATTCGTCATCTCTTCTCAACTCCTCAGCCCTCCGTATTGTTGGCTCTTCAACTCTTGAAACAAGTGACCGAGGCAGAGTTCAAGAGATGTTCTGACTCTCGTCGCCGGTGTTGATCACTTCAGACGGATCCGGGAAGTTCACGAGAAACTTCCAGGGATCATCGTCGATCCAGGAGAGCATTTCCGTCTTACTCACCCTGAGGTTTTGACCTGCTGCCTCTCGGCGTGCCTGATAGACTCTCATGTCGTTGAAGATGGTCTTAAGAGCAGCAGCCTCAACTTCCGATTGCTCTGCGTTGTCTTCGGTACTGGGGTAGGTTATGCGCAATTCGAACTTGTCGCCGATTCTTTTCGCGAGGTTCCAAAAGCACTCCAGGGTTTTTAGGTCGCTTTCGAGGTCGCTGACGTAGGTCTCTGGGAACTCCAGTTCGATCCTGCGGATCTTTTCCACGGGGTACATGAGGGGGATACTCCTTGAGGGGCGACCGTGTGCAAGCTGCTTGGTCGTGGAGAGAAAGTTCAACAGCCTGGTGCTGCGGAACAGGAAGTTCATCTCTGACCACAGCACCGGCTCTGCTTCCTTGTGCATCTCCCGGCACACCAGAAAGATATCCAAGGGCGAGACGTCGTGTGTATCTCCTCCAAGTCCAAGGACCTCGACCATTTTGCCATTGTGGAGAAGCTCGGTCGAACTGGGTTCAATCCTCTGGTCGCCCGCGCGGGCCATTGACTCGAAACAAGACTTGTAAATCATGCTTCTGATTTCGAGGGGCAGTAGACGGAAGAATGGTGATCTTGTGCTGTATCTCAGTTGAAACTGTGTCGCGACGCGTATAGAGCGTCTCTCTTCGACTCCAGGGACCCGGGTGATGACATTGTCTTGTTCTGGTAGGAGGCGGGCAGTAGTTCTGCGACGTTTTTGAGGAGGTTCGGACACTATTGAGATAGTCAGCAGATATTCGACCGCGGATGGATTCTGAATACGCGTAGAACATACTGGTTGCTTGTGCTGGATGCGTGAGATCGATAACCGATTCTTTGATAGACGCTTGTTGATAGTGATGATGCAAAGATGTAGTTGGCTCAATGTTTCTGTGAATTGGTTCATCGAACAGAGCTTCGGCGTGAGAAATCAACAACACGCGCGCTTGCACGAAGATTTCCCTAACACGATGACTTCCCAAACGAGCTGGTGGGTCTCGGCTACTTGTCGCCGACATGTAGACTGAACATCACGCAGTAGACATTCGTGGAAGCAGATGACAATGACTTCAATGATTTTGACTCAGTACAAAGTTGAAATTACATGCTGATAGCATGGTCCATCAGAGGTGGGCGCCTCAAAAATAAGGCAGACAAAAGAAACAAGAAACCTCCTTCCAGACCCTCCGTTTACCAACCAGATGCTGTTCTCTCATCCATGCTTCGATCTCCACTTGACCATCCACAGCTTGGTGTCCGGCAGGAGGACAACCAGCTCCTCTACCTCCTCGTCCATCCAGCTTCTCATCTCTTTTTCGGTGACTGCCAAAGACACACCTGCCCATCGCAGTTGCTCCTGGTAAGATTTGATCTCACCGTACAACTGTTGCAGATACGTCGTGCTAGACAGCATGCGGCGCTCGCTGACGTGTATTGCTCCGTTGAATGTAAGCTTGAGGTCGAGATAGTTGTTGCTGTATCTGGCCAGGGCCCAAAGCGAAGTAAGGGTGCGCAGCTTTGTTTCTACCTTGCCGTGAATGTCCAAGATCAATCTGGGCACCAGGTCCACCGAGAACATCATTGGTGCCTTTTTCTGGCGGATGCCTCCAGGAAGAAGCTTTTGGTTGCACATCTTCTTTAGAGCTTCGAACCCGAAACAATGAAGAGTCATGCTTGAGTAGAAGGCGAACTTCGCATCCGTACAGAACTCCTTGGATACCAGTAGGAGGTTTAGCAGAGGATAGGTGCCAAAGTCAGATCGTATTTTCGGGAGAAGGAGTCTGTTGGCTTGTGGGCCGTGCCAACCCATTGCCACCTCGAACAATGCTTCATCTTGATGCTGACCGGTAATTGTAACAAAGTGCATCTTGAAGATCATATACCTGATCTCTCTGGGCATTCGGAAAAAGGGAGGAGAAAGGCGCTTGTCGTGACTGGCTATGCGTGCAGACCTCCTCTGCTGTGCCCATGGGACACGAGTGGCGGCAGGTTTGCTTGTCAGATCAATTGTCGCTGTGGACTTAGTGCGCTTCTTCGGTGGTTCAGACACTATAGCAAGTTAGGAGGATCTAACTGGGCTTGCGCGAATGACAAGAACATACTGTGTGCGTCGAGGCTGCAAGGCAAAATATCTGATCTGTGTTGATAATTTTCCAGAATTTTGACGAGCGATTGGACAGTCACAAGGTCACGCGAAGATCTACACGAATTTAAATACATGTAGCAGCTGTGGAGATTACAAACCGCCACATCAAGATCACGCATTGGGGTGATCTTGTCGTTGACTTCCTGATTGAGCCAGCTCGGTCCGGAGAATCGCAGCAGCAAAGATTACCAGCACAGCTCCAACGCCTACAAATTCCCTCCGCTCCTCTTTCTCCTCTTCTCTTCCAACACGCGGCTTACCAAAAGCGCTTGCTCGACATCGACATGTCAGTGGGAGTGGGAGCCATCACCCACAAGAAACGCTGTTGGGGAGGGGACACTGGGACTTCGAGGTTTCTCGAGTCCCTAAGGAGCAAGACAGCTAATCATGCGTACAGTCACCGAGTCAAGATGGTAAAATTATTGATCTTTGCTAGTGGCTGCATCTTGGATCTTTGATCACTTTTTGGAACCGGCCGGGGGAAATAGTAGCCCTTGGGATCGAACATTTCCCGGCACAGTGTCGCTCGTATTGCACTACCCCGAGCTGACGCGAATCCCTTTTTTTTTCATTGAGTCTACTGGTCTATGACTGGTGCTTGGAGAAGATAAGCCTTGCTTTGTTTCGTGATGATTGGGTCGCTGCCGAGTGTGTGTGTCGTGCCGGCTCTTGGCTGCCAGCGAGTCTGTGCTTTGCGTCGGCGCCCACTGACTATTTTGCTTTCCTTCTTTCGTTCCCTCTCTCTTCTTTTCACTCCATCCCGTGGCTACAAGAAGAAGGAGAAGTAGTAGTACTCTGCGCAAGAACAAAGACTTGAAGGAATGCCAACAAGCACAACGGCTCTATTCGCCTGGGAACGATTGATGACCGTACAAGATGCTCTGCCTTCGCGTGGCCACCGCCTGGCGGACATCTACCACTACCCACCTTTTTGGAACCAGCTGGGAGACCTCTGCGCATCGCTCGAGTGGGGTCGGTAGCATGTGTATGTCTCCTGGCACTGTGTCGCCTGTATTGCACTACCTCGGGCTGATGCGAACTACCTTTTTCATCAATTTTCTGGCAATCGGCTGGGATTCGAAGAAGAACATCGCGCGCATCTCCTCTTCATCCATCTGGCTCACGGAGAGGTACGTCGCTGATCTTGCTATTCCTTTCCACTTTGATAGTCTACTCACGTAAGGTGTCACGCATCGCCTCACCATCAACCACCGGCCAGAATGCACAGCTCACGTTCAAAGCAGTCAAATATACATGGTTCCCTCGAGTTTCCAGCCTCCGTTTTCCATATACCATCTTGTCTTCCAACGTCCATACTAGCGGTACTGCAGGAAAGAAAATGCTACATCCAACAAATTGCAGCATGTCTGAAGTCCTCATTCAAGAGAAGTCTCATGCTACGGCAACGAAAATCTCTACATCGCTTGCATCGTTTGAGTAACGTGCCAGCGCGGCCTCGCATTCTACCAACGAACATGGAACCTTGCCATGCTTCAATCCCCCATGATGGCCTCGAACTAATCTCTCTACCTGATCTACGTCCGCGCCAGCTCAAGAACTCTGGTCGCAAAGCGGAAGCCTCTCAGCTCACCGGAACGATTGACGTGCACTAATTCAGATACTGAAAACACGCAACGTAGAATCCGACCATCGAAGGAAGTAGATCGCCACGAGTCGATTACCTTTCGAAAGTCTCGAGTCCTCGAGATCTTGTCATGGCTCTGGGACGTCAGCCGACGATGTTTCAACCAGTCCAGCAGTCGGTAATGAAGATGAAGTTTGACTGCTCTGCTTCCCACATCAGTAGAGCTTGCTAGTGTGGAACAAAACGCTCGCAGCTCAACGAGCCAAGCAGGTGTCTGGGCCTATCCTCCAGTACACTACTGCCCACGTCGAAAAGCCGTTGTTGCGCTCGGCGGCACACAGCCCACCTGGCCTCGTACTCAAGCTCGAGACCACATCGCAACACACCTTACAACCTGCGAACAAGACCTAACAGCAACGCTCGGAATCGCGCTATGACTGATGCCCTATCAGCATACCTATGTTCTTCATCTCCGTCGCTGTCAAGGACATATTGCTCCCCCTCAAGACCACTACTCTAGCCGTTCTAGCCCAAAGAGCTGAGGCGTATCGAAACAGCGAAGCCTGCAGTTGCTCACTCCCGAGTGTACTCTGCCGTCGAGCCCTAGCCCATGTGCTGTGGGGAGTTGCAGGTACTGTACATCTGTGGCAAGCCATAGCGGCAGGACCTCTGTCAGGACGAGAGTGGCTACGATAGGGTCTGGACTCTGGAGCTGGCACTGCGATACGATGCCGTACTCGACAGCTGAAAGCAATCTTGAACCCTCATCGTACAACTTGCGTTGGAGGCCGTTGTACAGCGCGCCACAAATCGCTTGGTTCGGCGAAGCAGTTCACGTTATCGACTCGATCTTCTCGATCGTTGCATTGTCTGACTAACAGTAAAATTCCTTCGTCGTTCATTCGGCTTCCTTTTCCCAGTCTAAGCGAGTTGGAAGCACACTGTCCCGTAGAAACATGGCTCCGTCCATCCTCGCGGAGGACTAAGGCATCGAGGACCAAGGAGCTGTGACGACTTCCTGGGATACCAAACGACCAGAGGCGGCTGCAACTCTTGCTCTTTGAGGTGGCACTTGCGAAGGGCGAGCAGCTGTCTGGTGAATCCAACAGGTCATATCGTGGAAGGTCATGTGTACCGGATAGTGTCTTGCTGCAGGTCGAACACGTCTTCGTTTGTGGAAGAGAATATTGCGAGAGGTGTGCTTCCTCTTTGATCGCCAGACTCCAGTCGTATACGCGGCGGGCAGCGAGCTAGTCATTCCTGCATCAATCACACGTCTGAGTAGCCCAAGTCTTCGTTGTATCAATAACCTTGCCCTAAATACCAGATGTCTCATCTCCAATTCTCGACCACTGCCCTACTCGGCATGACATACACGTTGCCGTCTTTTGCACGGAGTCTTGTCCTAGCTGGCTGCTGAGCTAAATTTGGCGACAGCCCGGTCTTCTGTCCAGCAAAGCTATCTGTCGAGGCCCGTTGGTCTGCTCGTTTTTACCTCTCATGTCTTGCTGGATGGGCTTCCACAGATCATCCCAGTCTCTTCGATGTGATGTTCCAGCTTGCCTCAATTCCGTGCTAGTAGCCGCTTGCCAGTCAACATTCCTAGCATCTTTCTTGGTCAAGTTAGCAAACTCCAGAATGGCCATTGTCCGCTTAACCATTAGCCTCTTTGTATCGTCGCATAAGGGCTTTGAGACGCAAGATAGGAGTTTTGAGGTCGTCTACAGCATAAATTATGCCCGCTTAGCCGTCGATCAGGATGTCGATCTCCTTGTGCCATCGGTGTTGATCACACCACGCCGTGGGTATGACCCTGTCCGAATCTGTCTATTGATCACATCGACCTTCCGAATGTTCTAAAGATGCTAGGAGTCTCGCAGCTTTCGGTCATTGAGCCGATGTACTAGGCCCGATTGTGAATCTTTGCGAAAAGACATTGTGGGTGTCGATAGCTGATCGCGACTTTCGTCGCGAGCTCTGCTGCGCTGCCCTTCGTACATGTCGCTTTCGACATGCCTTGAAGTCTCGAGCGATCAACAAGAAGAATGTTCATGCCTTGCGTGTATCTCTCAGACAAATATTCCACTTCAAAACAGCCTGTCACACCGAAGAGTGGATGTTCGCGGCGACAAAACGACTCCACTGTCCGCCCGAAAGCCCTCGTCCAGGGCAGGCGGTACGCCTACGCTGCACCGTGACCAACCAGGTAAGCACTCCATCTGAGTCGCAAACTGAACAACTCTCGGGGGTTGCGACGAGATTTACCTCTCATCTTCTCCGAGATTAGCAGCTCATGCTTCGCCCTCGGCATGCGATACTCCATGCCAGCAGCACAAGCGGTCTGGCAGCACTTTTCTTGTCCGAAGAGAATCGCAATGAAGACCTCTTCACTCGCATCCGAATGCTCATCGTCGCAGCTGGAGACTGCATTGGTGCTCTGACTTTCCAACTCCTCGTCGCCTATTAGCGTCAACCATCGCTAAGCTTCAGCACCACGCGCTCAGCTCTTGAAAATTTTCGCAGCCTCTCCAACTTCAAAACTCCAGCACACCCATGCCTAGACAGGCAAGCAAAACACATGCCGCACAGGCAAAAGCAATGATTCCGCCCGGGTTCGAACCGGGGACCGCCTGTGTGTTAGACAGAAGTGATAACCAACTACACCACAGAACCAGTTGATGTAAATTTGGCCGAGATGAGGGTTTAGAGAAACAGAAAGAAAGGGGTTGACGGTGGCGTGAGCGTTGGCACGGGCCAAGCGTCATCTGCTTCTGCGAACGGTTGACTGAGGACGGCGTTGGGGCAGGAGAGCTGGCACTCCAGAGTAATGAGCCGGAAGCAGCTGTAGAGAGAGCAGACCAAGACACAAGGCCATGGACATTCCGAGCTGTCGTGGAAGACGCAAGCAGCAGCAGACAAAGAGGAAACAGGAGTGGGCGGTGGCGGCGAAGCGTTGTGGTCCGTGTGGATGTCAATGAGCTGATGTGAGATGGCCAAAAGTCGTGGCTGAACGAGGGGATTTTCGAAGCTTTCTTGGAACGTCGCTTCCACTCTTCAATCCTCACCCAAGGCGACAATGCCGACCTGACGTTTGCGGCCACATATCTCTTTAACGTGCTAGGGTGGGAGTCGTGATGAGCAAAGCGCAAAAATCGAAAAGGGGCCGCCTCGCGAGGTCTTTGAACTCGACAGCCTGAGCCTGAGCTTGAGCGACCGCCGCCGTCGCATGCTTCCGCCGTCGGGCGGCGGTGCTGACGAAGCTTCAAGTATTGCTTTGTGCTGGAGCACAGTCCGCCAGGAAGACACAATTCAGAGTGTGGCTGTGGTCTAGGCGAAGGACGCTGGAAGAATGAGGCCTCGATGGAAGCTGGATCTCATTCTTGACTCTCTTCTTCATGGGACCGTGGTTCTTACGCGTCTCCAGTTGCTCAGATTCCCCTTTGCGACTTTCAAACCCCTCGGCTGGTTGGAGAGAGATGCATCTGTGGACTCGAGGCCTCATGCTCGACTACTTTCTTGTTGATGAAGTGGTTGGGATGCCTCTCCAGTCAAGGTGTTCTCGTTCAATTCGTTCAAGCTGTTGTAACGCTCTTCCCGTCAAACGTGTGGATTGGGTCGGACTTTGCCTGCTCAAGTCCACACACATGGCTGTTAAACATGGCTGGTGCGATGCTGCTGAACATTTGAGAGCCTCTGAGAGCTTCTTGGAGACGCGAAACATGGTCGGGATGTCTCGAGCGCCGTTCCTGGGATGCCAGTAAGGCAACGAATAGGCTTTGGATTGCAAAATGGGTCATTCACCTCATCGTCCACCAATTGTCGAGGGTCGGAGGGTGGAAATGAGTCCGGACTGTTCAGCGGAACTGGCAAAACCCCTCGGCTGTGACATACGATGCTGAAAGCTTTGCGGACAAACTGGCTGTTGGCGTCGCTAGAGTAAGAGCATCGATGATCTCGCTGCTTCTGATCTGGCTTTGCTGAATATGCCATGGGCTACCAGCGATCAATCAAGGGAGCTTCCTCGAGCTTGTGAGAGCGGTGATTGCCAGCATCGCAAATACTGCACAGCCCACTACAGCTCCTCAATTCTCCGCTCAAAAGTGTATCAGTTCCTTCGACAGCGATACATACATGGCGCCCTTGTGCAGTCGAGCTTAAGTTAGGACTTGCTCAAGGAAGAGTACTTGCTTTTGTGGCCCCAGCCTCGCTGGCCTGTCGAAGGATGGACAGTCACGGTGTAATCAAAGACTCACATGGATATGAAAAGAGGGCGACAACCACGGATATGTTGAGAACGCTAGCTGACTTGAGCGCGAGTCTTTGAGATTCTCTGGGTGGGTAAATTGAAGAGCTCTGTGCCATGGGAGATCAATAGAATGCGGCGAGCATGGTGAGATTCGACGGTAGGGTGCGGCGGCAGGTCTCGGCGGTATTAATCGGCGGCAGACATCTGCGGTAGGTGTCGACAGTAAGTGTTCTTCCATCTCTTTTCCACTGCAGGTTGTGCCCTGTCTCGCATCTCATCTCTTTCTTTCCGCCTGCAGCTTGTATGGTGTTTCCTTGCTCTTTCTCGTCGTTCGTTTCTCTTCATGTCTTGATAGCGCTACTGTGACGGTAGGCTTGTGGTACGAGAGGTAGGTACGTGTGCGAGAGAGCTTGAAGATGCGGCGGACATCTGTGAAGAGGTAGGAGATGGCGGTATGCGGTAAAGATGAGATGTCGTGGTATGTTGTTTTCCTCCTCTTTCCCACTGCAGGGTGTGTCCTGTCACGCATTTCTTCTCTTTCTATCCGCCTGCAGTTCGTGTATCTTTGCCTGCTCTTTCTCTTTTGATATCGTGGGTGATGAATATTGATGCTCTCGTTGGACGTGTATGTTGTTGTGAATTAGTTGTTGCATTTTAATAGATAAATCCTAGGCGACGTCGCTGACCCCACGCTTCCATTCACTCTCCCAAATTCGCCAACCCGGGGCACAACCTCCCACGTCCAAACCTCTTCCTTTTCCTCCTCTCGCGCCACCCATACCATCAAAAAAAAAACTCTCCTGCAATCTCTCATCACAACAATGGCCACCACCACAGCCCAACTCAACGGCCTCCGCGCCCTAATCCGCGACCTCAAATACCTCCTCGCCTTCCTCTCCCTCATCGCCCTCGCCGCCATCATCTTCCTCGCCTCCGTCAGCAAGCGCGTCCCCACCGATGTCATCATCGGCATGATGTTGACGCTCGGCCTCCTCTTCTTTGGCGCCCTCATGGGTTGGTTCGTACTGTTGCGTGATCCGAGGTTGAGGTTTTTGTTCCCGGGGTTGCTGCCTGTGGAGAGTAGGAGTGCGGTTTGGGTGCGTCGTGTGCTTGGTATGTTTTTCTGAGAGTAGGGGAAGGCATGGATGCTGATGCTGATGAGGTTTGTAGTCTTCTTGCGCCTGCGCCCTGCTCGTGCTGTTGCTGGTGCCCCTGCTGGCGATGGCGGTTTGGCTGGAGCTGTTGGTGAGTGTTGATGTACGACATGAGATGATTAACATGCTAATGATGTATGTATAGAGCTTGTGGACCTCCGCTCCCGTGGCCCTCGTGTCCGCGCCCCTGCTGGCAGCGCTGTCGCTCTTCTCGAGGAGGGTCGTGCTGAACCCGAGCCTGAGCCTGCTCAGCAGTACGTCTCAATGAGACTGAGAGATATGCGTGGTCAGTAGGGGTGAGATGCCGTTGGCATGCCTGCCTATCGTTGCTGCCGTTGCCGTCGTCTCTTCTGCTGTTGTAAGAGAAGTAAATCAATGCCATCAAAAGTCAAGGACCAAATCGTCTTCTCTACTTTGTCCAGTGAAATGTCGTGAACTGCGTGTCGTGCAGGGAGAGATTATTCATGCTTCTTTGGACGTTTTTAGACGATTTCTTGCATTTCGACCAGTATAACTGCAGTCTGCATGGAGCATAGAGAGGACCGGAAGCCCGCCCAGATACTCCAAAAGCTACCCTTCGACTGATCATCCCAGTATGCCAATATACCATGTGACACCTCCATCAAATTGCAAGAACCGATTCAACACCACAACACGATCCAAAGAGAGCCCTGAGATGGTTGGCCAGTATTTTCCGCAGTACTGTCAAAGGCCTAGCGATTCCAAGGTTCATGGTCTTGCGATATTTGATGTGTCGAATCTCGCACTTGGCCCAGTCGACATCCCAAAGCGTACTGTCAAGCGCTGACTGTCGAGCCATGCGCTTCTTCGCACGAATGACAATCGCGTCATCGTTCGACAGAAGAAATCCCGACATGAGAGAGTTGGCGTAGCGTGTCGTCGGAAATCCTTCATGCGTTCGTAGAATGTTCTCTTCATCAATCCCTCCTTCAAATGGCTCTCAGCTGCCCCATTGGCGCGAAATCCGCTCCTTGTTCCATCAACTCGTGGTTTCTCTTAATATCCGCCATTCTGCGGCGTGTGGACTCGACCATGTAAGCGGACATGCGAGTGAAAGGGCTGTCCTTCATAAGCTCAGGCTCGATAGAGCAGTTTACCAGTCTTCCAATTTCATATGCAGCCTGGAGACCGCTGATGGTGCCTCTCTCAGCCTTGACGACGACCTGGACATTTGCGCACCTGCCAAGGACCGGGAGGTTGCGCGAGCCGATATCTAGGACTTGGTCCATGGGACGGTACGCCCCCAAGAATCTCGCAAACACATAAGTGCTTGCGAAGCGGATGGTGATCTGTGCCCAGAAACGTTCTAGGACTTCCATTCTCACAAGCTTGCATACGCTTGTGATGCCCAGCTGCTTTGCCTTGAAATCTCCCATGTGATAGTCATTTTGGCGTTGTGAGGCCGTACGTCTGCGCAACAGTCGGCGCTCATCGATCTTGATGATTGTGGTGCTAAGCAGGTGGCCGTAGATGATTTGGCGGACCTCCGCAGGGAGAACGAAAAGGGTGTCTAGCTTTCCGCCTGCTGGGCGCGAGGGGTTGGCATTGACGGCGGGAGAGGCTGGCACTGGTCAGCAGAGTCAAAGAAGGAGTTTACTGTGGTTTCTGCTTACTGGTGAGAGATCTTGTTCCCGGGATGGGTTTGACAGGTAAATGCGCGCCTTGAGGGGCAGCATCGTTGTTGCTGCGCTTGTTGTTGTCTGCGCGAGGTGCACCCTTAGCCTTGGGCTTTCCAGCCATCTTGTTCTTTGTCTGAGAAAAAACAATGGAGGAAAGATGGTTATGGGAAGTTGGTATGAAAGTTGATGGCGGAATTCAAAAAAGGGTCAAAGCCACCGATCGTGCGCAGCCGACTTTCACATCACGCCAAGAGAAACACGACCTCATTGTTGGATATGCACGTTGCAACCTGGATGTGAATGTATTTTCTTGTCACGGGTAATTCTAATAGAATTACCCCCTACTCCAGCGAAGCAACGAGAAGGTATGGTATTTCAGTATGATTTGGATTGGATCGGCGAGTCTACTAAAGCTAACCTCACGTCCTGTATATCTCGTCTTTTCTAAACGACGGCTTCTACTTGTTCGGCCCGTGATCCACTCCTGTCTCTTGATGTCAAGCCTCTTCAAGATATCACCATTGCCCCTTGATCTGTCCGTTAACTGTTTCCACTGATGCTATGCCGCTTTGGGCTCCTGCTATTGAGTTGCGAGGGTGGTTGGAGGTGTAAGAAGAGGACGCTCAATAAACCAGGAAGCTGGGTAGCAAGCTGTTCTCGTTGGGGGGCTCGTTGTGCTTAGCCGCACGCTTGTCGTCTTTGAAAGTAGTCATCCAATCGCCGACGGTGGTGTCAGCCATTCTCTGCTTCGAGTGCGCTTTGCTTGCCATAGCCATCATTTCCACGTGCCAGATCTCGCCAGCTTTGAGCTGAGGACCGGTCTTGGGATCACCCCTTTGGCTGGCAGAGCTGATGAAGTCGACACTCAGAGGCTGATCAAGCTGCTGAGCAATCTGCTTGAGGTTTTTGAGACGAGAGAAGATGCCGGTACGAATGCTGGTAACATCGCACTCGACTTTGAAGGCTTGGAGCAAGACGGCCCCATTCTGCTTTGCGAGATCCCTGTCTCGGTCCTCGTTGTTCGAGATGCCGAGAAAACGCTCAAGAGCAATCTCATTGTCAAATCTGAGGATCGTCTTTGGCCAAAACAAGGGGAGGGCATCTTGGCGCATCTCACAGCATGTGGCCAGAATGCTCAATTGCTTGTAGTTGAATGAGGGATTGGTGTGATAGTTGTGTCTACGTCCGGTGGGATCCCAGAGCATGAATTGCGTCCACTTGTATATCGTGATCACGCGAGAACTGGTAGCCACGTCGACGGTCCCGGTGGAGAAGACATGCTCGTAGATCATATGACGGATCTCGACTGGAAGCGCGAGGAGAGTGCTACGACCTGGCATCATGGTTAGAATGGGTACAGACAACGTTTATAATTGTTGCATCTTACCAGGGGAACGGGTGGCTGGGGCGGTGACTCTGATGCTGGACAGGAAGTTTTGGGCAGCAAGTCTTCTGGTGTCGGGCTTGTCATTTGCGTTGTCGACCTGACTGTCGATGTTAAGGAGGACTTCGGGTCCACGGCGTGCGGCCAGCGATGTCTTCTTGCTGCGTGCCATCTTTGCTATCGAAGAGCTGGACGTAAACACGGTGACAAGGTTTATGGCTTGAGGGTGAAGGGAGACGTGGAAACGAAGAGGTCAACGCCAAGACAATAACCGAGTTGTTGAACGAGTATGTCGATAAGAGAATGCATACATGACAAGTGCGGTGTCTCGATATCTTTTCCGAATGTTCTCTGCTTGATCTGGTAAACAATCATGGGCTTGGTCTACTATAAAGAGACGCTGGAGTGATCCAAAACCACCACACTGATCTATATAATCCTCCTATCGATTCTGCTCCTCTCTCTCCCCATGAGAACTTCTGGTAGTCTTCGTCTTTGTTCCATTGCTTGCTTTGTGAGTCACTGTAACCTTCTGACCCTCACCACGATGAACAGCCTGATTCCAAAAGCACGATGTACTAGCATGATTGCACCAGCTTGGAGCAACTCCTGCACCGTCCTGATCTCCTCTTCTCGCGATAGGGAGACCCTATCTTGCTTCAACGTCATGAAATCCCACTCCAGCGCTGCAGGGGGCCCTCAATGCGTGCTGTCAAATTGCAAGATGCTTTTCTGGGAGTCAAGACCGTCCAGTGAGAGGTCTTGATCAAGCTCGACGTAAGACATTTGCAGGGGCATATCGCAGGCACGAAATCACCGATGCTAGACACTTAATGACAAACATCAGGCAAGTCTCATTGGCTCGATCGATCTTATTGCTCTTATACCGCTCATCAGCACTCTTTCTAGCCTCAGGCTCAATAGTACCTCTACCACTCTTACAGCTCCTCCCAGCCAGCGAACTCCAGCTCCAGATCGATCTGGTCCTGCTCCCAAGTGGCAGCATGCTTATCATTAAGCTCCTCCACTCTCTCCTCCTCGGCAGTACGCTCCTCCAGCTGCTCCTCCCACTCTACATCAAACACCTCTTGGACGTCTAAGCAGCGCTCGCACCAACAAGGTCACCTATCGTTATGCTGGATGGCTAGCGAGACGATACTGCTGCCATTGGCCAGCTTAGTGAGGACGCGATCGCGGTAGACGTGGTCGTAGTTGTTGATGTCGTCGTTGGCCAGGATGACATGCTGGATGTTTTCGAGGTTGGTGCGGCGAGGTAGGCCGGGGAGGATGGTGTTTTGCTTGAGGAATATGTTGAGTTCGGTGGTGGTGGAGAAAGAGAAGGAGGTAAGCGCCCAGAAGAGCTGTTTAGCTTCTTTTCTGATGATTTGGCACGAAGCCAGGATGCTTAAGCTGTTGCAGGCCGGATCGGAGGTGACAGGGCGTATAGGATGATTTTTGATGAATCTCGAAAGGTGGAATGCGTCCGTAGACATCTTTATAACCGTGTTCTCGTTATTTGGCGCGAACACACAGCGATAAATGAGGTAGCGGACCTCTCTATAATGTCCATTAGCGCTAGACACGCGGAATATGCTTGAATTATCTTACGTGGACAGGTCGAGAAAGCTCAGCTTGTCGCCATTGTAGTTATGGAAGGGTTCTCTTGATTTGAACATCTTGCTGTATGCGTGTGGAGCTATAAGCGTATACGGCGCGGCGAAGATGGAATGGTTGTCAAGAAGCTAGAAGATGTAAAGCTGAAAGCCGAACTGACGTGTACGACGACACGCCGAGCAATCCGAATGTCTAGCTTAAACGACAACTATACTCAACATTCGCATCGATCTCCCACAGCAATCACCCTGAACAACAAATTATCGTGCATTGATACAGAGACGAAAAGCCTGGCGCACGATCTCTGAGATCGCTCTTCTTTTTCTGCATCTGTGATTGATTTGACCCATTGGAGAATCCGACCTATTTTCACACCCTAGTGTTCACCTCTTCACTGCCACCCTCAATTAACTCGCTGAATACTGCATCTTTCACTCGTAAGTAATTCTCTCATAAAGAGTCCAAATTTCTTTTTGATTCATCTTTCCCTCTCCTTAACTACAACACAAACATGTACGCAATTACTCCTGTTTAAGTCTCTTCTCCTCTTATCTGACAACAAATATAGCACCCTTCCTCGCCCTCCATGTCAACCAATCAGGTCCCCAACGGCGACCAGCAAGGTAAGATCTACCCACCATCTGCTTCCATATCAATCTAACTGACCAACAGCAGCAGCACACAAAGATGCCATCGCTGCTCTTTCCGAGCACCTCACTACTACCTCCATCTCTTCTGCCCCCGACAGTAAATGCTTTTGTCCCCCCTTATCCCCTCTCCTGTTGGCACAAGCTAACTAATACAGCTCACCAAGCCGAAAAAGCCTTGGTAGCGAAGATGACAAAGGTCGAGCTCAACGACGCCATCGAATCGGCCCGTCGCGCTCGTCAGGTCGACGAAAATGGCCAGCACGTCTGTGGCCTGAAGTGTCCTCTCCGCGGTGCCCTGGGCCATGGTGGTGAGACGTCGACTTGAGGTCTCTCTGCCACACCAGGTCTCGCCTTCGCCGCATATTGACGGCAGGCATGATACAACAGCTTTGCAGGACGATGGATTGAGCGCCTTGGGTTTCCTCTTGGAGAAGGTCTTTTGCTTTTGGTGTGATTAGTGCTGTAGCATACCGTTAAGCCATCGAAGCCTCATCAATTTGTGCCTCTTCCATCTTCGATTGTGTAGATACTACAATGTTCTCTTCTATAGATCAAACACAGCAAGCATTTTCCATCCAGCAGATGGTCAGAGCACCAAGGCAAGGGACAAGCACATATCTTTGAATGTGAAAAAGTACCATTGCTGGTTCCATTGTGGGGTATCTAATCATTCCTCATATCTATCCAGCAGGTATAACAACCCTGGAGATCATTCCTTCTCGTGTCCAGCACATCCGGAGACACTAGAAAGAGCATCTACTCATCATCATTGACATCAATCTCAGTCTTTTTCCACTGGCGAGCGGGAATCTTGCGCTTGAACATGATGTCAATCTCGCGGTAAGATCTACCCTTCATCTCGGGAAGGAAGAAGTATGCAGTGACGAGACAGGCGAGACCGGTACCGCCCCAGACGTAACCACACTTGCCACCGACTGTGGGAGATTGTCAGTGATTTGTTCAAGAGCGCGATTTGGAGGAGGATGAACTTACGATTACCGCCGGTGGGGTTGAGCATGTAGGAGGCGAGGAAGATGCAAGGGATTTCCACAATGTAGTAGGTGGCGCGACCCATACCGGTGGTGAGAGGTCTGAGACGGATGGCGGAAGTTTCACCGATAATGACCCAAGATGCGGGAGCGGGACCGAGTGTGAACAAGACTGAAACGATGAGACCGAGGGAGGCTTGGGCGAATTGGGCGTTCGTGTTGTTGGCTCCGCCGACTGAAGCTGCGACACCGAGGGCGACCAGAAGAACAGTGTTGACGGCAGAACCCCAGAGGTAGATGGAACGTCTGCCGTAGTAGGTGGTGAGAATCCATGAAAGCATGACGAAAATCATCTGGAGAGCGGAGGTGATGAGACCAAGGGCAAAGGCGGTGTCACTCTTGATACCGGCCTGGGTGAAGAAGTAGACGGCCTGGTTGGCGATCAAGTTACCAGTAAGGTTCTGGGCGGCGTAAACACCACAGACGATAAGAGTACGGCGAAGGTCGGTGCCCTTGAAGAGTTCGAGGTGGCTGGGCTTCTTTGCAGAGGCTTCCATTTCAACGACACGGCGCATCATGGAAACTGCATCAGCAGAGTTGACCTGAGACTTCTTTCCAAGACGTTCAACGGATCTTGCAGCCTCCTCGTGTCTTCCCTTGCGGACCAACCACCAGGGTGACTCGGGAGCGAAGAAGATGAGAATGGCGAGAGGAGTGGGGAACAGCCATTGAAGGGCAATGGGAATTCTGTAGATTTATCAGTCAGGTGTTTGGTACAATCTGATGAGTTGGCACATACCTGTAAGCCTCGGCGCCGTCTTGCTTGTTGTAACGGTAGGTGACGGCACCGACGATGATGCTACCAATAGCCCAGAACATTTGCAACATCTGAGTGGCAGGAGCTCTGAGTCTGAGAGGTACGATCTCACTGCAGTAGGCGGGAGCATTGGCGATGAAGATTCCCCATGGGATACCCTCAAGGATCTGAGCGGCGAACATGACGGGAAGCGAGTTGGCGAAGTAGAAGACGAAGATGAAGGCGTTCAGGAGCATGAGTCCAGTCAGAGTAGCGTAGCGGTAACCGATGCGGCTGGTAAGAGGACCAGCGACGAAGACACCAATGAGAGCACCGAGTTGTCCAGAAACCTGGAGTGCCGACTGCCATTGTGTTGCGATGACCCTGACTGCCTTACCGTCGACAACAGCGTCGACGCCGAACTTCTTGACGAAAGCGGGAAGAGCGACGAAGTTGCCCATGAGGAAGACATCGTAGGATTCCATGATCTGAGAAAGTCAATTTGCTGCACTTCAAGAGTTTTGACGAGGTCAACATACAATTGTGCAGGACATGACAAAGGCCCAGAAAGAAGCCATGGGGTAAGCCTTCATGGCCTCAATGACCGTCATGTTGTGTTCGACATTCTCGGCCTCGATAGCTTCAGCTCTGAAGTCGCTTACAGCTGCCTTTTCGGAGAAGACAGCGCCGGGCTTGTTTTCGAGCTCCTCGGCATGGCCGGGCTTGTCATCGTAGTGAACCATCTTGTCGGATGCTTGACTCGACAAGCAATCGATGATCTGAGGTTGTGGTGAGTGGGTGTCGAGAGTAGTGCACCGTGAGTAGATGATCTTCGAGATTGGACGTGGGGGATGGACGCTTATAAACAAGTGAAGGTATGGGGAGACGTGTGGAGAGGTTGACTACGGGGTGTGGGGTCGCGACGTCCGGGGGCAGCATCATCTGGGGAAGGGATACGGAGACGGAGGTCCATGCATTCAGCCGTGTCAGCCGACGCCGTGGTATGGTCGTTGTATGCTCTGAGCCATGCCCCGTTCAGGCCGCCACCCGGTGGGAGGCATGCTACATTGCTTGTCACGAGCGTGAGAGTACGGAAGCCCGCACCTGGAGGACGGTTGCATCCTTCGCCCGGTACGGACTCTCGCTACAAGTACGAATTGGGTATAGCGTGTGGATGCTTGCCAGGAGGATGATTAGCTTATCTTCCATTCAAGCCGAGTTAAGCCGGGCCAAGCGCGCCCTACTGATGCTTCGCCATTCAACCGCCAACCAAAATGTAGACGTCCTCGGCGGTAGACATGAGTTTCGAGTCGAAACATGGCATTCGAAGTCGCGAGATTGAAGCACTGTTTGGTCCTTCGCGGGCGGCCATGAGTCGCAGATCACCTTCATCCGCGAACGGCCACTTCTGGGCTCGTGTGTTTAGACGAGCAAGCACCGCCAAGCAGCATTCCTTGCATGCAGTAGGGCTTCCCGTCGACGCCGCCGTATTCACTATCACCCGGAATGGATATGATCTTCATCGCATCGATTCTGGCTTCATCACATCGCCTTCGACCACGACACATGAAACCTCGCAACAAACACAATCATCAGCCGAATGTAGTCGGAGAATCAGAAACCAAGTTCTTGACGAGTCGAAGCTGAAGGTAGAGAGGGGCAGGATACGCACCCGAAAGAGCCTGCAAAGGGCCGGATACGCGCCCGAAAGTCTGGGGCGTGATGAAGCCTGATCGTCGCGGGTGATGTGCAGACAAGAAGAGCGTTCGAGACAAGTTGTGGGGAAGAGCAGACGACAGGGGAGACCGGTGGGAGGAAGGAAACGGCATGGAGAAGAGACGAACAAATCAGCAGTCAGACATTGCCCGTCGTATCCGGGATGTTTGCGGCCTCATTGCTGAATGTTCGTCGAAAAACCCCTACAAGCAATTCCAAATCGTAGAGCCCATACCAGAGTCCATCATGAGTCTCCGGTGGGAAGAACAAGAATGCCTCAAGACGAAGATGAGACCTATCGTTGATGCTCTGGCGACCTTGCAGAAGGTTCCGAAGGGAACAGATGCTGAGCCAAGACTTATGGCCAGATGGGAAAGAACTTTTGACCATTCAAAGATCGCCGCAGCTTCTGCATCTACATTCCACCCGCATCCGTCGTGATTCGTCCATTCCTTCCATTCCCAGATCATATTCGAGACAAGAAGACGCCAACAGCAGTCGATCGTGTGATGCACCAATTGCTTGTGTAGATCCGAGAGTGTGGAAGCTCTCAAAATTTCTTGTGCATGGTAGAGACAGGTGAGGTTTGCTGGACCTATTCAGCCCGAAGACATGATTGGTGGAAGACTTGAAGCTCGAAGATCGCAACAGCGATGATCTGTGGGGAGGGAGATGCGGGAAAGTGCGGGCAAGGCGGGGTGTTGCATCCACGACGACGATGATCATCTTTCGTCTTGCTCGTCGACATCTACCGAAGCCCTACAAAGCAATGGCACCGACGTTAGAGCACAGACTTGATCGAATTTCCTCATGAACCACAATGGTTTCAGCGCTGCTCGCTTCTTTCTTCTTCGGCTTCAATGCCTTTGTCGCTGCGTCATGCCTCGCTTCCAACACAACATACACCAACCCTATACTCCCTGGCTTTCATCCTGATCCAAGTTGCATCTTTGTGAAGGAGTGGGATAATACATTCTTCTGCGCTTCATCGAGCTTCGAGGCCTTTCCTGGCATACCAATTCATGCCTCGAAGGACCTGCAGAATTGGAAACTCATCGGCAATGTCTTCAACAGACCTGAACAATTGCCGGATCTTGCCTTCACGAACAGATCCACCAGTGGCATATGGGCACCTGCAATTCGTTACTACGATGATACATTCTGGCTAGTGACCACGCTCGTCTTCGACAACAAGACTCAAAACGATTCTTCAAGGTGGGACAATATCATCTTCAAGACGCAAAACCCATACAACCAGTCTTCTTGGTCAGTTCCGGTACATTTCCCATTTGAGGGCTACGATACCTCTCCATTCTGGGATGATGATGGCAAGACATACATGACTGGCTCACATGCCTATCGTGTTAGCTTCGGCATCTGGCAAAAGACCATCGACCTCGAAACAGGAAAACTTGGCCCGGAACCTTGGATTGATCTCTGGAATGGCACAGGAGGTACCGCGCCCGAGGGCCCACACATCTACAAGAAAGACGGATGGTATTATCTCATAATCGCCGAGGGAGGCACCGGACTTACGCATGAGGAAACAATGGCTCGCTCAAGAAATATTGATGGCCCCTATACGCCTTACTCCAACAATCCCGTCTTGACAAATGCGAACACGACTCAGTACTTCCAGACAGTCGGTCATGCAGACTTGTTCCAAGATGCAGATGAAAACTGGTGGGGAGTCGCTCTCTCCACTCGTTCAGGACCAGATTACATCACCTATCCTATGGGCAGAGAGACAGTCCTCACACCAGTCTCATGGCCAGAAGACGACTATCCACACTTCGACCCCGTTCGCGGCACTCAAAGTGGTCCTTTGCCACCAGTAAATAAAAACATCTCTGGCCAAGGTCAGTTCGTCGACGATGACGACCACATCACCTTCGCACCAGGGACATCGCTTCCACTCCACTTTGTTCATTGGCGCTTTCCTGACCCTTCAGCTTATGTCATTTCTGCGCCAGGTCATCTCAATACCCTCCAGCTTTCACCCTCTCTCCTCAATCTCACAGGCCACGATGGTATCTACACGGGCGGCGAACCGCAGACTCTGCTCGCTAGACGTCAAACAGATACCCTCTTCACCTTTTCCGTAGACCTAGAGTTTACGCCCACCACCATGAACGAAGAAGCAGGCGTCACCGTCTTCCTAACTCAAGACCACCACATGGAGCTCGGTCTTGTTTCTCTCTCCAACAACGGCACATCAACACCAACCCTCCGTTTCCGCGCTAAGAGCAATATTCCAGTCCCACAGGACGTTCTCTTTCCAGTACCAGCGAATTGGGCCAGCGATTTGCACATGGAGATCAAAGCGTTCAATCTGACACATTATGCTTTTTCTGCTGGACCTGCTGGGAAGATGAGTTTGATGCAGACGATTGCTTATGCGCCGGCTAGTCTGGTGAGCTATGGATTCACCGGCACATTGGTGGGAGTCTACAACACTTTGAACGGCGGTGGGCAGGGAAATGGAACCAAAGCTTATATCAGCAATTGGAATTACCAGGGGCAGGGTCAATTCCTGGATTGAGATATGAGAAATTACGATACCGGTTTTCCTGTCCGGACAAACTATGAGGCTCTCATTGGTCACCTATCTACTCCTCAATACATTATTGCATTTCCACAAGCTCTTTTCAACAGTGTGTAGATGTTGGGAAGAGGCAAATGAAAAGCAGAATCGAGAGAAGAAGAGACATAAAAAGCTCACGACTGCGCTATCAATTCCTTCTTCATCCTTTATGCTATGTTCCGCACATTGGGAAGAGGTGACCTGCTTCCTCGCTAGTATTGTCATCGATACCGAGTAATGGCCCTCGGGTACTGGAGAGGTGATGCATCACGTCCATGACCCTACAATCGTGAAGCTCATCGCCCACGGCTCGTGTAGTGTAATATACGAGCACTTGCGTTGATTCACGAGTGGTATCATCTAAGTAGTCGAGAAACCGAATTATGCAGTGATGGTCAAGAATGTGGCATCTGATAGGAACCGAGCCCCGTGTTCCTCTCACAGGTCAAGGAGAATTCATATTTGCACCTTGCCCCGGGTTACTATCACGCTACCCTTGTCTCCCCGACACACTGGCCTGGAACCCAAACAAACGGAAGTACTGCAGCGCAACACACACCATCTCACACAAGCCAGCAAAAGAACAGCAACGTTTTGGTACACCATCTCACACAAGCCAGCAAAAGAACAGCAACGTTTTGGTGCACCAACTATGCATTTGAGGTCTGCTTTAAGGAAGACCGACCTTCTATGTACTCGTATGTGAACCAAAGACTTGAATAACGCCGAAGCGCGCGCAACACAACAGCCCCAACATTGGACCAAAGACAAGCGAAAAAAACAACCGCGAAGAAATCAAGTACATGTAATCCATGACGGGAAACAACGGAGGTGAATCGTAGAGGTCATCGTAAAGGTAATCGTGAAGCTCACCAATGTCGAAGCAACCGAGTAGGGTGAGCTTGCGGAGATGAGGTAGCCCCTGACCAAGCTGATACAGCGTGATGTTGTCGCTGAGCCCACTTCCCTCCCCAGCGTAGTGCGATCCGAATATCACCAGCTCCTCGAGTCTCTTCATGGGCAAGACGGTAGTCAGTAGCTCTTCTTGGGAGATGCCGGATAGACTGAGCTGGTGGTATCGACCTGTGAGCTTCAGATGAGTGAGTCTGGTCCACTGCTTGAGAGGCGCGAATTCTTTAGCTCCGAGGTGTGTGTTTTCGGCATAAGTGATGCTCAGGTGTTGTAAGTTCTTCATGTTGCCAATCTTCTCGGATACGCGGACCATCATGGATCGGAACGTATCCTCATCGGCTCCTCCGGGACGAATGAGAAGTGAGAGAGTTTTGAGGTGGTTCAGCTCGGGTAGTACCGGCTCAGTCTCCAGGTCGAGGTGGTGGACCATAGCGTTATACTCCACTGTGCTTTCTTGAAGGGAGAGCAGGGTGTCGTAGCCTTTGGGAGTGCATCTACTCCAGATTGCTTGCTTCCCACTGTTGGCGTGCTGCTTGTTGCCGGACATCAGCAACGCCAACATGTCTCTCTTGTTGGTGAGGTGAGAATATGACTCATCAACGACCTCAGAAGGGCACTTGATGAAAAAGCAGCGGTTGGGAATTGGAACAGATGGGTCCGAGGGGGCTTTTGTAGATGTCTTGATGAGTATTCCGAGCAAGACCGCGATGGGGTAGATGATGCGCTGATAAAAATTAGAGAATGGACAATGCAGACAGAGACCGTCCGTTGCTTACTTTAGTGAGATTGATCATGAACATGGTTCAGAGATGATTCTCGCGCGCAAGAGGCATCACATACCTGGTAGTGTTGGAATGCCTCGTGCTCCCCCGATTCATCAATTTCGTCCACTTTGCTGAATGTGTTGTCTTCCATAGTTGCGAATGCGCGCATCTATGCGATGGAGATTTCGTAACTGATCGAGTGATGCGCAAACCAGAGGGTCGGAAGTTGGATGGTGTAAAAGCGCGTCTTTCGGCTTGTCGCGGTTTGCTAGGTTGCTATCACAACGTAAGCATCGGATTTCCCATCTTCAACGCCAAGACCTCGCCAAAAGTTCTTCTCGTTAGATCCGCCATTTTGAGAACGACTTGTCTCCTAAATACTCTGCCACATCTGGGACGATTCTAAGAGGAAAGCTTCGGGGTGCTCGGATGCTAGATCAACGGTCATTGAACATAGGCCGAGTGGCTCCAGCATACAGTACATTCCAGATTCAGTCCAGTAGTGTCCATGTTAGTGTCACCCAACTATTTAGGTTTCCGGAGTGTAATTTACATCCGACCAGAAACGAAGACCGCCAATTCAGCAGATGAGACAAAACCAGACCGGACTATCCTATTCAATGTCACAAAGAATTTGAAACTGCCGCCCTGTTATCCCGACAGTACAAGAATGCGTTCGAGAACTCTCGCGCTATATATCTATTTTACAATATTAATCCCTAATAGAGCTTAGCTTGTCCAAGTAGCCACGCTGGTTCGCCGCAAAATTGATACTCTCGATGGACAGCCACCGTGACACGAACAATCTCGCATATTAACAGGTTTGGAAAGAGACTTCCAGCTTCTTGCCTGAAAAGGCTGCCATCACCTCGGCCTTTGACACATCTTCCATGTCGAGCGTGTGGGGTCCAGGTCTCTCTGGTCGGCCCCATATGGCCGTCTGGGAGGTGACCCTGAGAATTGTGAGCTTCTCCAGATTGTAGAGATGAGCAAGATGGGCAGTCCTGATACGAATGACCTTTTTGGGCATAGTTGTAGGAGGGAGTGGAAGGAAGCGAATCTTGGTGAAGAGACGAGTGGTGGCGGAGACGAGAGGACTGACAGGGCTGCCGAGGCCGTCAATCGTCTTACTCATTGGCAAATTCGAGCCAAAGCGCTTTGGGAATTCGGCAGAAGAGGAAGTATAAGGTCTTCCATGAGTGCTGCCAGGGGCAGAGGCGCGAAGCAGATGCTCAAAGTTTGCAACTCGGCGTGGATGTTGTATATTACAGCTCTTCATATATATATACCACGATCAATTGGCTCTCGAAAGTCCCGATTCTACTACTACAAGTACATGACCAGACGCTTGATCGTATGTGTATAGCTGGCCTTGGTTTGGGTCCCGGGTACTTCGGGACCAATTCGTTGATCTCCCAATATCCTACTTGTGCTGCTCCCAATCATACTGGCTACTATAGCTTCTCGTCATCTCCTCTCTGGTATGACAGATGGCTGTGCTGTCCTATGCTCCCAGCTTCCTTGACTCTTGCAGCTGCGGAGTGGCGCTTGATATCTCCATGCACCCTTAAGACTACCCATTCTTACCTCGACTTGGGGGCAAAAGGTCACCCAGAACCAAGTGGAAACAGTGGTCCATCTCTGTCGTTGCGAGCATCGAAATGATACGTGTCAAACTCGCTGGGAATTGACAGACGACGGAGGGCGCGAGATTCCAGAGCAATCTCATCGACAAGAGCGTTTGTTGCAATCATTATACTAGATAACTCCAAACATTACGCTCCGGATATACTAGTTAGCAGACAGCTATACTACAATTCTCTCCTCAGTGAAAAAAATCAGATATAGTACAATTTCCAACATATCTGAAATCAACGAGCGCTTACTACTGAAATGAGTAGAAATACTAGCGAAGATAACTAAATAGCTTGATTCTAAAGAGACTTACTAGATGTGCCTAACTATATACATTAGTCCTCTTACCAAGCAATAGTTTGATACAAAGGGGCGCCTCAAAGCTAACCTATATCAAACATAAAGCAAAGCTACATCAAACACGTAGCAAACCTAGAGATGAGAAGACTAGGCATTCGTTTCGACTCTTAGTCATTTAAAGTTTGATACCACAGAATGCTAGTCTAGCGATTCAGTTATTAAACATACTAGGCTTCGCAAAAGAAAGCTTTGTCCTACCTTTCTAAGCCTTGCAGAATCTATTATCGTAAGTACCGCCGTTGATTAACAACTCCAACTTCTATTACTCTTAATGTCTTAGTAGTGTTAGATCTCGGCACTTAAATGGTACTCGTTTCATTCCTACTCAAAAAATTATCACAACTACAATACGCATAAGAAGTTTATAACCGTTCATAAGGCACCGTAGCCCTACCAGCCTCCTGATCTTCCGTAATAGTATCCACCCTCCCTCTCGCCCCCATTCCCATTCCACTTCTACCACCACCACCATCTCTACTATGTCCACTACTTCCATCATCACTACTATCTCTATCCGTCCTGATTTCAACACTCTGCACTATTTCTCTGGTTTTCCAAGCTCTCGTCAAGCCTGGTGAGGGTAAAGGTGGTGCTTCTTGCGCGTAGCCGCCGTGAATGTGCACTTCTGTCTTTCCAGATTCTGCTCCACCGGCGCGGAGTTCGTCTAATGTGACCAGGGCCTCTGGATCCAATTCCATGCGTCGTTTGCTCCTTCTCGAGAATGTGCCATTGCCGAGGGGTTTTGATCCGCCGGTGGAAGAAGGTAAGCCGCCGCGGAGATGAGAGCGGACGCGTGAGAGTAAGGGGCGAAGACAGGCGGCATTTGCGGCGGTGGCACCGATGCCTAGTTCGACTGTCGTCCAGATTGCGACGTCGGAGGTATTGTAGAGGAATTCGCCTTTGAAGTCTTTGAGGGTGTGGACGAAAGGTGTGCGGATGATTGTTGCTGTGCTTCCTCTGATTGAGATATCTATATCAGCAAACTATTCATCTCTAGGTTTCCAGAAAGAGAAGTCTGGGGTGGTCAAACTTACAAAGCGGCGAATCCAAGAATACTGGCGACCAAAACTTTGGTCTGTCGTTTCATCTGCAATTTCCTAACGATGAAGAATGGCAGAATTCCAAAAGTCCAGTCCGCGACACTGTTGAGTACGGAGATGATGTAGGTGTTGATAACGATGACGGTGGGCGAAAGGCATTTGCCATGATGATCAGGATGCAAATCCCACCAGAAAGAGATGGGTCGGCATTGAAAAGTGACCAGAAGGCAGTAAGGAACCGCAAAGATGACGTTGAAGATCATAATCCAGCGGATAATCCAGATATGCGTTCGAACAACGGCGATGCGGAGGAGGAAGAGACCGATGCTAATCTTCAATGTTGCTGTGGCGAGGGTGTATGATATTTCGCAGAAGAACCAGTACTAGACATCGTCCATCAGTGTGTGTTCGATGAGTTGAGGTGATGCAAGACGAACCATCAAGGCTGTTTGTGCATCGTCATCATTCAACAGTTTCCTCTTCTTCCCACTTCCATGTGCAACACCGCAGAGCTGGCAGACGAGGTAAGTGAGATACAGCGCGAAGGCCGCTACCATAGCTACATCATCACGACCAATCTGATTGCCCAAGATTTTGGTCCTGTGATCCACCGTCAGTATACGCAAGTCAGGCAACAAGATCGCATTACCAACCTGGTGTATACTCGCAGGCCAGTCGATATGGCAGTCGGAATCAAGAAAGCTATAGCCACGCCCAGAATCTGGCCGCTTCGGTCATCTGTGCCCATCTGTCGTTGACATGTGGTGTTTCCTTATGAGCTAAAGGAGCGAGTAACAAAAACAGAACGAAATGAGGTTATACAAAGAGAGTTAGAGGTTATCAAGATGACATGATTCAGTGATAGAAAGAGTGGGGAAAAGGAAAATCGAAAGTCGCAAAAGTCTCAGCTCTCTGGGAGGGCCGAGGAGGACCTACTATATGAAACCACAGAACATGTCGCGCTGCTTGCTCCGCCCTACTATAACAGACCAAGAAGTAAGGCGAACATCAATCCCCTCTTCTATTCCTCTAGCCGAACGGGCGAGGAAAGAAGGGGTCCGAGAAGAAGTACCGACCGAGTCAAAGCTTGTGGTGGTGTTCCTAATCAGGTTTCCCTTCGTGGGGTTGGACTCCAGCCAATTGCCGATTGGTCTGTTCTTTTAGTTCGCGGAAAGATGACCATTCTGAATTGGGAGAGATGTTCGAAAGCTCAGTCCTGAGTTGACTCTGTGCTTTGCTCAAGCAATCTATCGGAGTGGGCCGTCTTGGTCCGTCTGTAAAGTGGTGGATGCCCACGTGTCAAGCGTCGACTGCTTGGAAAGATGGAACATAGACAGCATGCGACAGTTGTAAGAGAAAAATGTCGTCGATATAGAGGTGAAAGATGCAGGATCAGTAAACCTCCACAACAGAATCCCAATCCCACAACGTCGGATGCAGGGTGGCTGTTTTTCGCTGCAGAAGGAACGCCTGGAAATGATCGGCAACGTGGGAGAAGGGAGAAAGGCAATCTACAATTTGGTGAGGGACGAGTCACGACAGGCCTTCTTACATTAGGACGCCCAGCTTTTTCTTCGGAGACACAAGTTGCCGGCGATAGACTCCTGTTGATCCTGCGCGGCAGAGGGATGATTACCCAAAATACTAAGCCTCTTCCCAAACTCCAACGAGTCAAAGCCGCAATGATCGAGTCGCTGGTCCAGGAGTTTCTTGTCTGTCGTAGATGAAGTCGTGCTAAGAAGGAAGAGGAAAAAGAGAGGGCTTGACTCGGGTGGACAGGTGTCAGAAGCCAAGGGGGTCGTCATGATCCGTGCACGCGCCTCCCCTCATCATCGAAATAACCACCATATTGAAGCCCATCAACCATTAACACATTTCTCCGACAAACCACTCAACCTTCTGTCGTGCCCGTCGATCACAGAAACCAATTATATTATAACATTCCCACAAGCGAGTATCATCGTTTCATCTATCAACCTTTCCAAGAGTCTCAGTCCAAAAAAGACCGCTTGCGACAAAACCTCGCAAGTCAAAAAAGAAGGCTTTAAAAAATCGATTCATGGTCAACAGCAAATCACGACTCATAAAACTCGGCCTAGGTGAGACAGACCACACGACCAAGAGAGGAGATCAAGGCGATTAAGGCCTGGACATCAACAGATCTGCTATTACTCGGGCACAAATGGATGTTACCTATTTCCTTTCTATCAACACAGCCTCAGCAGCCTGCATTACAAAGCAAACTTGTCCATTTTTGCCGACCACAACTTGCTCTTTCTGTAACTCGCCGACCTGCTTTCCCGTCTGTGATTCGAAGCTGACTCCGGAAACACTGATTTCACTCTTTGCATTCGTGCCAGGAGCTTGCAGACGTGTGATGGCGAGACAAGTGCCTTGTATCCAGGACGTGCTGATGGAAACTTCGCGGACGGGACGTTGGCCCGCGGAGTGGAAGGTCGAGTCAGTGGTGCTGAGGGTGGATGGGTTGGAAAGACCCTGTGTGCCGTTCCAGACTTGTAGATCGATAAAGACGAGTTTGTTGAGATCCTCGCTGTGACGATGGTGATGACCGGATGAGTAGATGGCATAACCACTGAAGTCGGAGGTGTTCGCTGAGGGAATTTGGGCGATGCGCTGTTGAGTGTCGGAAGCAAGGACGTGGGCTGTAAAGTAGTGGCCATAGAAGAGACTCCTGATTCCTGCTGAGAGACTTTCGTTCTTGTGTTGGTAGGGCAAAGGGACGAAACTCGAGTACTCGGCGTTGGCACCCAGGTGGAAGTAGAGCTTGGGCATGCCAATGCTGGCCGCCAGCAAGACGTAGTCGACATTCCAGAGAGCGGCGCCGAAGGTGTCGCTGATGCCACTGCGGCCAGAGCATGAGGCTGAGTTGGTCTCACCAAAGACGAGTGGAATACCTGCTTTGTCGGCTGCAGCAACCTGGGGTACGTACTGCGAAACGTTGTGCCAGAGGACACTGTGGTTTGACAACAGATCAAGACTCAAGCGATACCAGCGTGTCGTGTCGCAGGTGGATTGCGGGTATAGATGTACGGCATATGATCCAATCTTGTCATGCTCAGTCAAGCCAGCACGCGTGAGGTTGATGATGTCGAAGTCGTCAATCTCATCTTGTTGGTCGGGCACCCACGGAGGGTCGGCGAAGACGGCGGCTTGGAGTTTGGGTGGTTGGTCTGCGGCTTCGTACCAGGAAGAGTGGACAATCTGATCAGAGATGTTGCGCCACTGTTGGATGTACATGGCAACATCCCAGTTTGAAGGTCGCCAGTCCTTGTTGATGAAGTGGTCAATCTCGTTGCCGAGTTCAAACAGCTTGAGCTTGTCACCGAGCACACTGTATGCGGCCGCAGCTTCCTGGACAGCATTCGCCCAAGCGCTGGAATTGTCCTTGAGGTTCAACGTGTAGAGGAAGTCTGTTCCTTCCGGGAAGTAGCTGCCCCATTGCTCAAACCAGGCATTGCTGATGTTGAACGTGTTTGTGACGGTCGTGTTTGGCAGCGCCACGGCAGAGATGTTCAGCTCAGGGTGGTAGTACGTTTGGTCACCAGTGTTGCCTCCTACACGGAATGTCGGTGGCTTTCCAGTAATGTCGGCAATGACATTCATGAGGTTGCGCGTCAAGTTGGATGAAATGTAATCCTGCGTCCAAACTGGTTCTAGAGAGTAGGCATAGGCATCTTGCAGGAGCTGTCGAGTAGGAAGATGATTGGGGACAGAGACGTCAGTAGCAATCGCAGCAACAGCAAGCGCTGCGCTCAGAGCAAGATGTGATGAATTGACCATGATGCAGAGTGTGATGAAGCACCTACCTTGTCATGAACCCAGCGATACTTTTCCTTATGTATTTGCCCATTTCCAACAATTCTTCCGGAGAGTACGGAGATCATGCGACTATACCATACTACGTCAAGGGAAGCAAGGTAAACACGAGCGAATGCAGTGTTGATCAGGTCCAAGGTTGGAGGAGGTGTGCGGGGTTCGGTTAAAGTCGTTGCGGTATGCCCTGCTGTCTTCGGTATTGAGATGTAGCGAGAGGCGATGTTGACTCAATCTGGCTTGAGAGATGCGGAGAATGCACAGGAGGGCTAGAATTGGTATATGGAATATGAACGACGGCGATTGCTTGATGTCGTCGCGATGGGATGAGACGCTGCCTTTCTCGATCGTCGTCGCCAAGATTGCGCCCGGGGACACGCTTCGTCCACGCCTTTGTTGTCGCAAAGTCGGTTTGGGGACGACACATCGTGATCAAACCGACTCGATATGCCTGTAGCTGGCAGTATGTTCAATATACCCAAGGGCCTGCTAACAATGAGCATGACGTGAAGATACATGAGTACAAAAACTCATGAAGGAGCTGCGAAACGAAGAGCTCGAGTCCTGGCCAACACTTCTGTCCCAAATGACGCAAGCATTCCTCGAGCTCCGAAAAACACCTTGATACCTCAATACGCTCCTTCCAAACACACCACCCTTATACCACATTCGCACCTTCCAATCTCAACATGCGCATCCTCATCACCGGCTCCAGCGATGGCCTCGGTCTCCTAACCGCCCGCCTCCTCTCCCCAACCCACCAAATCATCCTCCACGCCCGAAACCCCACCCGCGCAACCCACGCCTCGCAATCCTGCCCCCAAGCCCACGCAACCGTAATAGGCGATCTGTCCACTCTCGCCGGCATCCGCGCATTCGCCCTCGAAGCAGATAAACACGGCCCTTACGATTGCATAATGCACAATGCAGGATTATACCTAGGACCATTCAGGAAAACAGAAGATGAGATGCCAGCGCTGGTTGCTGTGAACACGATAGCGCCGTATATGCTTTCCTGCCAGATGGCCAAACCCAAGAGATTGATATTCGTGTCGTCGCAATTGCATCAAGGGGGTGATGCGGGGCTCAAAGATATCACATGGAGGGAGAGGGGTGAGGGAGAGTGGAATGCAGGGCAAGCTTATGCGGACAGTAAGTTGCATAATATCATGTTTGCTTTTGCTTTCGCCAGACACTTTGGGATTGCATGTCATAGTGTGGATCCGGGGTGGGTGAAGACGAAGATGGGGGGTGAGAATGCGATGGATGATTTGGATGCTGCGGTGGAGACGTTTGGGATGGTCTGCACGGGAGAAGGAGAAGCTGGGAGGAAAGAGGTGGGGCATTGGTATCAGAAGAGGGAGAGAGAGTTTAGGGAGGAGGCAAGAGATGTGGAGACACAGGAGAAGTTGTTGAAGATACTTGAGGGCATCTCTGGGGTCAAGGTGCCTGAGTAGAGTGAAATACGGGTACTGCTGGCCGGTATCTTTGGATTGGATAGAGGCGCTACTGCCGCCATGAGTACACAAGTTGTAACTTATTTCTTATTCCTTCTCTTCTTGTCAGGTCGTCTAGGCCTTTCTCTTCGTCCGTGTCTCTGAGCCTCGTCCTTTCTTCATCATCACCTTCCTCCTCGCCCTGCCGTTGTGAGTTGAAGACCCCATATTTATCTTCGAACGTCTCGATCAGTTGCTTGCGTCCGTACCAGGCCAGCAAGCAGAAAACTGCGGCGAGGCCCAGCACTGCTGGCAACAGGACCTCGCTCTTCTCGCTGCGAGATCTGTGCATGTCCCACTCCTGTCGAAGCCTCTCAAGGCTGTCCACCTCTGCCATCGCCTCGAGTATAGTAGCATCCCACTGCTCTGCTTGCTCACCACTCCACCAGCTTCCACCATCGCCCATGAGAATGTCCTTCGCATGCTCGTAGGTCCTGCCGGTCTCCATGTCCAGAATCGGTGTCGCCTTCATCATCTTCTCGTCTTTATCCAAAGCTACAGCACGCAAGAACCGTGTACTGTTCTCTCCTCTGCCAACAAGCACACCAGTCTCGAAGCCAGTCTTGTTGGCAGTGGCGAATAACGAACCCAGACTGTCAAGTTCTAACGGATGAGCAGCAGCGAAGATCATCCACCTCTTCAACTCCATAGCACCGTTCCAACTCATGTAGACTGTATCATTCATCGCCTCAACCCAATCCTTCACGCTTCCATCAGCCGCGTCCAGTAGATCAGTCGCGTTGACTAGAGTAGGTCCAGCAGCGATCTTGGGACTCCAGTATGGTGTTCCAGTCCAGTTGACTTTCAAACTGCGGTAATTATCCGCCGTCTCTCTGTCGTAGCCAGCCATCACGGGACCCATGTGGGCGTCCCAGAGTACTGTGCCGTTGGGAGCATATTCGGTGAAAGCGGGTTGATTGCCAAAGCCCAGTAGAACGTTTGAGGAAGGAAGGACCTGCATGCTTCCTTTGCGGAAGGATTCGATGTGAGAGGGAGCGCGGTAGTTGTGTTTGAGCGAGGCTGTCATGGCGTCAAAATCGAGGGTGATGAGGGCACCGCGGGAGATGGGGTCGGTAGACCTGATATATCTGCTGCTGTCAGTACCGCGAGAGTCAAGGAGGGTAGGAAGGATGGCTCACCGGCAATTTCTATCATCAAAGACGCTGATGGTGGTCAATTCCTCATCCACCCATCGAACATGATGTTGCCACGAAAAGTCAGTAGCATACCCATCATTCAAATCCTCAAATTGGTTTCTTTTCCCGCCCAACGTCCAGAGCACATTCCCATCCACACCATCGATGTAGTAGATTGCATTCGTATGTCTAGCCGAGATCAAGAAGTTGCCCTTCCAATCTTTCTCAACACTGTTGACATGGAAAAAATCCCAAGCATTTTGTTTGCGCAAGCCTTGCCACTCTGCGTTTTCGCCAGCGATTTGAGGCAACCAGAGGCTGTCGTGTAGATCGATGTGGTCAGAAGCTCGCCATTGGAACACCAGCTCATCTGTCGCAAAATCGATCTCTTGGATATACGAATCCAGCAGCCAGGAATTATCTTGTAGACCGAAATCTTCCAGTTCAAAAGGCTTAGGTTCGTAGACTGTGATTACAGCATGACAATCAGGTGTAATGAAGATGTCATGGGCATCTGCCAACTTCAAACCTACAGAGGAGATATTGAAGACGGAGTGATATGTCGAGTTCAGCATGTAAAAGTGCCCAGCAGCTCTTCCGTCAATATTCGTGCCAGACCACCAGACCAGATAATCAGAGCCATTGCAGCTCTGAACCGAGATGCCGAAGTTGTCCTCGTCGAAGGCTGGAGCTTGGTAGACAACTGAGAGAGTCTCTGCATCGAGCAGTTGCGGGCCGTGGATTGGAACTTGATCGCCGTGTGGTGCCCAGCTAATGAGCTTTTCTGGAGATATGCCTTGTTGAGGAGGGACGATGATGTTTGGAACTGGCGCTATGACTTCCAGGTCGGAGAAGAAGCGTTGGCGAGGGTATGGACCATATTTGCTGAATTGGTAGTCTTCGCTGTTGAGGAAGGGCGGGACATCCGAAAGAGCAGGAAGGATGTTCGAAAGGAGTGACAAGAAAAACACAAAGGGGAACATGGCAACAAGGCAAGGAAGAATGGAATAACGTAAACGAGCACACAAAAGCACACCTTGAGCAGGACCTACCTTTTCTGATATTACTGTATGCGATTAGCAGACGACCACGGTTAGCATATCCACCTTGGCGTTTCAGAGCCTTCACGACACGCTGTGCCTTGTAGTGGTATGTATGCAAGTCGTTGCGAAACTGATGAGGCTCAGTCGAAGCTGACGACTTCAGGAGGCCGTTTCTTCGAGTGATCGTTGAACTTGCTCGAGTCAGGGCAGCTGCTGGTACTTAACCTGGCGAAGCCCTGTCCAAATCGATACAAGGGAGCGTGTTGCTCATCAACAAAGTTGAGTCGCAATGAAGGCAGCGTGTCCGAAACATCTGACTGCTGAAAGAACATGGAGCCGCGGTACTCCAGTAGTCATTTTGCAGATCAACATGAGCAGCTGAAACGGCACGACTCGCCATGCTCTTGTTCCGCCAGAGTCGCGACACGTGCAGAGGACAAGAGCATGAGGCATCAACCACATCCGGGCTGTCAAAATGGCAAATTCTGCACTGTTGAAGAGCCCGTCGATCAACGAACCTATGCAGTGATAAAGTTGTGGTGTCCGCAACAGCCTTGCGTAGAAAGGTGACCAAACAGAATAGGTGACGCACCCAATTCTCTGCCAAGCGCGTCGGTCGTCAGAGACTCCTCTGCAAAGACGTGGCAGATCCACCAAAGCCGCGCAACATCAGCCAGGGGGAAAGGCGCATCTTCATATAGCTTCATGAGGTCGATTCCAAGGTCGATTCATAATACTCGAGTGTTTCGTGTCGTCGTGGTAGAAAAGGAAGAAGTTGGCAGAGCCGCAGAGGGCGCGGAAGTGTCGCGGGCTTCGGCTGTTCCTGCTGTTTCGTGGTCGCTTCGTTTTGCCGAGGCAGCAGAATAATCGAGAATGGCATCAACAATGGCAGAACCTGAGTCCAAGGGTATTGTGAAAACCGAAAGAAAGTAGTTCGTGATGTATAGGGACATCTTGTCTAACTAGAGGGTACAGATACTACCTGCATACTGTGAGCTAAACTGTTCAGGTTGTCCGGTAATTGATCAACACATTTTCTAAAAGATGGCTTCCGAAAACATTCAACTCAAGATTCACAGCTCAATATATGTTCGAACCATACGACAATACTTAGAGCATGCTTTTGACTTCCATGCTATCTTCTGCTGGTGAGAAATACTTGGTAGCACTTCTACGTCGTTGCCAATCACCTTTTTCATCCAAAAAATGATCGTCAAGGGTCCCACCCTGTTCACGCACCCCCACAACCAAAATCTTTCGAAGCCTCGGCGCGGCTGCCAGAAAAAAGTTTGCCCATCTGCCAACGCAGCACGCAGTTCGATCTCGTAGGCAAGAGTAAGACTAGCAAAAGAAAATGTTCCGACACGGGGAATTGAACCCCGGCCTCCTCGGACCTGGTTGTTCTTTCGAACGGTTTGAGAGCGAGAAATCCTAGCCACTAGACCATATC